>Ga0209979_1002101_pt1 | contig 19814 bp, 21 predicted proteins | sample AnhtaG_FD_183114 | JGI IMG/M metagenome (GOLD analysis project Ga0209979, IMG submission 183114) | Deep subsurface microbial communities from Anholt, Denmark to uncover new lineages of life (NeLLi) - Anholt_01485 metaG (SPAdes) (version 2) | ecosystem: Environmental > Aquatic > Marine > Oceanic...
AGAGGCGCCTCCCCAAGATATGGGATCAAGTCGGTCGGAAGCTGCAAGCGCCCCCTGATGCGAACTCCATATTCAATCCCCCTTCCACACTTCCGCCACTGCCCCTGATCAAGGATTGCGTGAGGCGAGTGCTCCTCGAAGGCATCGTGCAGGGCCATCGCAATCAGGTAGGATACATCATCACCACCGAACTGCGCCGGGTGGGGATCTCACACGAACGAGCTCAGGCTCTGCTCTCCGGAGTGTGGAACCCCAGGAACAGCCCACCTTTGCCTGAGGCCGAGATACGGACCATGGTCAGGTCAGCCTACCAGGGACCCGAGCGCACGTTCGGCTGCCGACCTGACGGGGGGCTGAGAAGGGCTCTTGAGTGTGTGGGACGAGAGAAGTGCCTTTATGCGCAGATCGTGATGATCAGAAACCGGACCAGTTGCTAAGAGCCGACCGAGACGAGGAGATGATGTGTCACGCGACAGACCTGCATGTCTCAGCTTTGTGATGTATCTCGGTGGCAACAGTTGCTGTTGGAGGTAGTCGATATGGGTGGCCAGACGATCCTTGAGGTGCTTGAGCAGTACCTCCTGTCTTGCCGTGCTGAGGCCAAGAGCCCCAACACCATCCGATGGTACAGGCAGAAGTTGACCCTCTCGCCGCCTGCCTGGGCACAGATGCCGAGGATGTGGCCAACATCACCCGTGGGCAGGTTCGTCGATTCCTCACTCATCTCCAATACGATCTCAAGGCTGGCCAGAACAACCCACGCAAGCCCGAGAGAGGTGAAGGCCTCTCGGGCCACACACTCCATGGCTATGCGCGGGCATTCAGAGCGTTGTTCTCCTGGGCAGAGAGGTAGAGCCTCATCGAGTGCAGCCCCATGCGGGGCATGAAGATGCCCAAGCTACCCACTCTCATCATGCCCTCTTTCTCCAAGGAGGAGGTCAGGGCACTCCTTGATCCCGATACATAACAGGGGGAAATGAAGGTGCGAAACCACACCATGATGGTGCTGCTCCTGGACACCGGGATCAGGGTTTCGGAGCTGGTGGGCCTGAAAGTGGGAGACGTACACTTCCCGAGCGGCTACTTTGTGGTGCGTGGCAGAGGCAACAAGCAGCGCAGCGTGCCCATGGGCCGGATATGCCAGGCCCTGCTCTACCGCTACATTCGCAGGCAGAGACCCGCGCCCGCTACGCCCACGGTGGCCAACGTGTTTCTCACCCAGCATGGCAGACCGATCACCCAGGACTGGGTGTACAAGATCGTGGCCCGGACCTGCCGTGGCCTGGGCATTCTAGGCAAGCGGCTTGGACCGCATACCTGTCGACATACCTTTGCCAAGCGATTCCTGATGGCTTCACCCGTCACGCGTCTGCGGACCACCGTGTGCCCTCCGCTTGGCAGGCGACACCGCGGTGATGTCGCAGCCGCATGAGAAATGTGTGCGGCCCAGTCGCCCGTCGTCCCGCGGACCGTCGGCCATCTTGCCAGACTCGCACAGTGTGGTACAATGCCTGCTGTGCAAGGGCGCCGACAGCATCGGAGCACTCGGGAGCGCGGCCCAAGCGAAGGCACCCCTTGAGTGAGTCTCAGAGGGCACCGTCCATCTTCCGGTCCAAGTTCAGTTGGCAGAGTGCCTGTTTGGCAAACAGAGCGTCGCGCTCTCGAGTACCGTCACCGTTTCCAGATAGGTGTAGAGGATAGTCGAGCTGTTGATAGGAGTTCACAAGGAGGCAAGCGTTGAGAACAGGAAAAGGAAGGAGGCTGTATCTGAGCGCGGTGGCGATGGCAGCTCTTTCTCTGACTCTTGTGGTGGGCTGCCTGGCCCCAGGTCCTACGCCTGATGGAAACGCGCCGGCAGAGGCTCCCATGGAGGCGGTGGCGAGCACCATGACAGCACTTGTGTATAGGCCTACCGCCACGCCCTCTGCTACCGTGACCCCAAAGCCTACGGGCACACCAACCAACACTCGCATGCCGACGTGGACACCGTCGATCACGCCCTCGGCAACTCCTACGAACACCCCCGTGCCGACGCCTGACGTACCAGAGGGCTGGCTCGAGCATGCGGATATCACTGACAAGTTCACCTTCTGGGCGCCCACGTGGCTGACCGTGCATAAGCAGAAGGCAGGCGAGACCAGGCTCTCTGGGGGACGTCTCTTGCTGACAGTCTCTATCGTTGAGAACCCCGAGTGCGTTGACTATCTGGATGAAGACGAAAAGGGATTCATCAACTGTTGTGTGGAACGGGCAGCCGACGGTGCCGACCGTCGGGGATGGGATTTCCAACTAACACACAAAGGACCATCTGACATCGGGCCACACCGGGCGGCCGTCGTGGACTATACGCAGACCAGGGAGTTGCCTGATGAGGAGGAAGAGCTGGCCATCGCCTGTGCGAAGGAGATCTACATTCCGTACCCTCAAACTGGCCAACTCGTTCGGGTGATGGTCTTGGCCGAGGACGCCCGGGCGTTCTCGAGCGCCGAGGAGTCCGACATTGCCCTAATAGCCAGCTCCGTGCGCGCTGAAGAGCTGCGGACTCCAACCGTCAACCCGACTCACCTGGCCCAGACGCCCACGCTTGCTCCAGGTGCCAGCAGAGGCGAAGTCATTACCGATCAAACCCTCGCGGCCCTGGCAGTGGAGGCAACGTTGACTGCGCTTGCCCCCCTACCCACATCCGCACCTCAGCCAGAGGCCACAACTGCGGAGCCTGCAACAGCAATCCCACCGCCCGCGCCTGCAGCAACCAGTACCCTTCGGCCGCGCAGCACGCCGGCTCAGGGCACCGTGACCGCGGAATCGCTGAACCTGAGAGCAGGGCCAGGGCTAGACTTCGCCGTCTTGGCGATCATCCACGGGGGCGACACCGTGCAGGTGGCAGGACGGAACGAAGAAGGGGATTGGCTATTGGTCACGACCTCTGGGGGCGGACGGGGATGGGTGGGTGCGAAGCACATCGTCCACGGGTCGCGGTTGGACGACATCCCCATCTCCGCGACCGCTGAGGCGCCGACGGGTGGGTAGGAGCCAGGACCGAGCCTGCCCATTACAACCACCGCAGAGCGCCGCACCATCGCGTAGGGGGTTGTTGTACACATCCACGCTGCGGACAGTCACAGGGCTTTCGACCGCACCGACTCCCCGAGATTGATCGTCCTTGAGAATGGCTCTCCGGTGGGGGATCCGTCTGCGAGCTCAACGACTACCGTGCTCTGGCCCCGCCGATGGCGTTGCGGCGCTTCCTTCGCGACGACTCCGTTTTCCCTCAGGCCCGTGAATACGTCGCGTGGTCATGCGGTTGCGCCGAGATCCCGGGGGCAGTCTCAGCCGAAGGTCGAAGCAGCGGCGGCCAGCCGGTCGCGTCCTCTTGGACTGAACCTCTGTACACCCAGATACGCTTAGGACCCAGGCGCTCTCCTCGACTGAGCATTCCGACCAGGCAGTCAGACGTAAATACAGACTTGCCTGGTTTCCCATGGATCGACGGCCCTCAACGTCACCCCCTTGGATCAGATGTCTCTTTCGCTCGCCGCCCACAAGCATGTTCCCGAACGCGCTCGGCAACAACCACGGACCGTGTCCGTCGTTGCGAATGACCCGCGAGCACTAGCGGTCCCCTTCTCCATCCCCTTGCCTCTCCATCCGTAGGTGAGAGGAATACGGCTCTCTTGCCAGCGCGGTCTATCCTGGTCATCCGTTATCGGGACTTTACGCCGATTTTACGGGGCCAACCCCCAGATATAGTATAATACTAGGGATGTGACCAGGCCACACTTCTCTTCAGCAAAAGTGGGGCCCGCCAGTACGTGGCCGGCAGCAGTCTGGGGACAACGAGCGCACATGGCAGGTGCTTTGCTGAGCCGAAGACCGCTGCAGGAGGCGATTCCGATCACCTGGCTATGGATTCTCCGCTCGGAGATGACACTTGTCATATTCGGGTGTGCTATGGCAATCAGAATCGGCGGACGATCTCTCGAGGAGTGATCATGGCCTTGTTTGCCGAGTTGATACTGATCTTCGCTCTGGGGCGCCTTGTGCTGACCGCCCTCAAGTCGTTTGACCATAGATAACACCACACCGTGGCCCATGACCAGCCTGCGCTACAGTGATGGCTAGATGGCGCATGGAACTGTCTCGTTCCTCCTCAGGTGGCCCCTCTCCTCCTGCGAACATCACTCCCGACGCGCTGTCGCGACGCTACACTGCACCGAGCCGCACCCATATGTGACTTGCGTGTCCTTCGAAGAAGTCGTCGGCATACGCAAGACATGCAAAGCCCAGGGCACGCGGGTTGCTCGACGCGTGGACTAATCTCTCCCCGGTTGCCCAAGTCGCCCACAATCCACGCGTCACATCCCACACGGTGTGGAAGCACGATAACTCAAGCCGTCGGCGCACTGGCACCTGTCGGAACGTCACTCGGTTCGCGACCGTGCAGACAGCCGCTACAGCCAGCCGCTACTCGCCCTGTCCAAAGCCCTCGATAACCCCCTGGTAGATGCTCACCAACCTCGTCGCGATTCTCGCCAAGCTGTGGTTCTGCTCAACGTACCTGCGCCCAGCAGCGCCGACCCGCTGACGCAACTCGCTGTCATCCAGAAGACGCGACACCTGCTGGGCAAACGTCGAGGTGGAGTGAGCCACGAGCAGATGCTTCTCTGGACTGACGCCTAGCGCGATGCACGCTCGAGGGCTCGTCACCACTGGGGTGCCCATGGCCATCGATTCCAGCACTTTGTTCTGGATGCCGACGCTGTAGGGGATAGGATTGACGGCCACCGTGGCTTGCGCCAGGTAGGGCCGCAGGTCGGGCACGTATCCAGTGACTGTCACCCGATCATCCGCCGCCAGGGCACGAATGGCGGATGGAGGGTCTTTGCCCACAACCCATAGCTTCACCTGGGGCCGGTCTCTCCAGATGATGGGCATGACCTCGCGACCTAGGTACAGAACACTGGCCACGTTGGCGTGGTAGCTCATCTTGCCAGTAGAGATCAGGGTTTCGCTGTCTCGGGGAGCGTCGAGGGGAGCGAAATAGCTCAGATCGACGGCGTTGGACAGCACGACCAGCTTTCGATGGAGATGAGCTGTGTCTCTCTGAGCTATGAGTGCCTGCAGAGCCTCTCTGTCCTCTTCGGAAGTTACCAGAATCCTGTCATAGAGCCGGCCAAGCCGACCCTCGTACCTTCTCGTCCGGCTCAGATCCAGCTTGGCCATTAGCCGGGTGGCGATTTGAGGACTTGATTCCGACGCTCGCTCGAAGAGAAGACTGATACAGTCAACCGAGTCATAGACCTTGGGAAGTCCCGATATCGCTCTACCGAAAAGGCTCGCCCGCAGATGCTCCAAGTGGATGACGTCAAACTCACCACCCTTCAGGGCCCTGTCAATCAGTTCCTGCATCTGCGGACTGCACCCGTAGGCCGCCTGAAAGGGTATGGGTTTCAAGAGGTTGCCAAGCATGTTGCCAAGGATCTGGCGTGACGTCAATGGGACGATCTTCAGTTCGTGGCAGTAGGGCCGCACGCCCGGAGCCTGTTTTGCCTCGTCTCCTGGAGCCAAAGCCAGCAGGGTTACAGCGTGCCCAAGCTTGGCAAGTCCTTTGATGAAGTTGAAGGGACGAATCCGTATTGGAGAGGGTACGTAGGGAGTAATGTAGAGTATGCGCATGACCTCAGTACCTCGTCGCTGGGACGCTATCGTCCAGCTTCTTTGCCGGCGGTGAGGACACCCGACTCCTACCCTTCATTTGGCCTCGAGCCCGTCGAAGCCCTTCTTCTTGGATACCCAGTAGCCTCGGAGACCATGCTCTGCCGGCCACCTGGCCATTCATGGTTCTCAAGCTTGATCCGACCCAGGCGAGCAGCGGCCGCTATCTCGGTCAGGTAGTGATAAGCAAGCTTCAACGGATGCAGAAGGTAGTGAACCGCGACGCTCGAAGTGCCATCAAGCCCATAGTAGTACCTCAGCCAGTCCCCAGCCGGCGATAGCAGCCGCAGGAGGTAACGCATCTTGTACCAGCGCCGGCCCATAACCAGTAGATCAGGAATGAGACGCTTGAACAGGGGCAGGAAGTAGAAGCTGAAATCGGGTCGCCACATGGGCTGCATCGAGAGCACTTCCTTCTCGGGGAGAAAGAGGTCGTGCATCCAAAGGCGAAAGCGGTCTGGCTTGATCGCCGCAAATACGTCGGCCGGAGCGGCCACGTCCAATAGGGTCTGCAAGAAGCGGAGACTATAGTATACTGGTACCTGGACCTCCTCGTCGCTGACGATCTCGATCACGCGGGACCAGCACATCTCCTCTTCGTGGTCGCGAACGAGAAAAGCCAGGTCCGAAAACCAGTTCATCCTGGTGTAGCCGTGATAGTGGGCATGGGCGCACAAGTGAATGAGCTGATCTTCCAAGGACAGAGTCTTGATCTGTGAACCTTCTATCTCCAACGGCGCGGCTCGCTGCCAGAATCCCTCCGCGTCCCGAGAGGCCAGCCCACTATTCAAGATGTCGTCGTAGTGCAGGTCAAGCGCCAGTCCCGTCTCCGAATGCGCATAGGTGCTCTTGTAGAGCACGGCCTGCGCAACCAACTTGGGCGGCGGATAGGGCGAACCGGTCAGTAGCCCAAACCCCATGTTCAGCAAAGTAGCGTGCGCTGTCTCCCAGTCTCGCTCTCTCACCACCAGGTCCAGATCATTGAATGAGCGCAAAGAAGGCGAAGGGTAGACGCTGTGAGCCAGAGCCGGACCTTTCACCACCATGAACTCCAGGCCGGACTCGTTGAGCATGCGCAATACTCTACCGATATGACGACACATCAGTGCCATGCGGATGGCGCTCACACGATATGCCTGGTACACTGATTCTCGAAACGAGGAAGGCGGATGGTCCCGGTCTTCCCACTGGTTCAGATGACGATACGCAAGGCCAATCAGGCCATTGCGGCACAGAGCCTGGAAGACCTCCTCCCAGTCAGCGTCCAGACGGCATATGGTCCGCTTCGTATCGCCGGACGCAAAATCACAGAGCAGGGTCAGCGCGGCACCAGAAATGGGCTCTCTCTCGAAGCTATCCAGCTTCTCGATCTTCACCGACCGTTCTCCAATCAGTACTGCGAAAGGCTGCCGTCCATCTTGGCCCAACGCACCGCCCACCGAAAAGCTATGAGTCCCACAGGCAAAAGCACAAGGGTGAGCACGGCCAGGGCCAATAGCTGTGTTCCTATGTCGGCGAGAGAGGCACTCTTCAGCATGATACGACGTAGAGCATCGAAGGCATGGGTTGCCGGAAGAAGACGGCCGACGGATCGAAGCCAGATTGGCAGCACCTCTACCGGATAATACACTCCAGCCAGCATACCTGTGACCATACTCAAGAGCGTGGCCACCGGGCTGGACCGTTTGGTTACCAGCACGAAACTGGCATTCAAGAGTGCCAGCCCCGCATTGGCGAGGATAGCCGTGAGGACGACCACGACGACATTCAGGATATTCGCCCAGTCCAGATGTGCCCCAAAAAGGAGCGAAGCCGTCAGCAGACAGAAGATCGACTGGGCAAATGCCCAGCAGTAAGTCCACAGGTTGGACATAACCAACGCCGCCACAATGGGCGTGGGACTCAGAAACAACACCTCCAGCGTGCCGTTGCCCTGGGACTCGTGGACCGCGCGCGACATGCTGTTGACGCTGATCTCGATGAGAGGGTAGAAGGCCAGACCCATCAGTGCGAAATGGAAATAGTCCGCCCCATAGGACTCAAGATAGGGATTGACGGCCGTTCCCAACATGTCTGAGATGAAGAAGAATATGGATACCGAGATCAGCATTCCGGCGATGCGCATCAAGAAGTCGAGCCGATAGCTGGCCTGAGTCTGGAAATCGCGCCGGATGAACGCCAGTGCCTTATGGCCCATCGTTAGCCGCTCTCACAAGATGCACGAAGGCCTCTTCCAGCGAGGGACTCTGGGCACGGCAATGCTGGATGTCGCCTCCATGAGACACGATGATGCGCATCACCGACGGTAGTGTCTCAGCCTCGTCGGCCAGCAGTAATTCCAGATCAACCCCGTGGGCATTGTGCTCAACCCAGCGCAGCTCCACGACACCGTGGCTGGTTCGCAGATTCTCGAGGACGCCGAGCGACAAGTGCTTCACCGAGATGTGGTACTTTTGCCTCACAGCGATCCGTTTCTTGATCTCCGCCACCGGGCCACAGGCGATGATTTGGCCACAGTTCATGATCGCCACCCGGTCGCAAAGCTCCTCCGCCTCTTCCAGACGATGGGTCACCAACACCACGGTGCATCCCAGCTCGTCTACAAGCTTCTCCCGGACAAAAGCCCGCAGATCGCGGGCGATGAGGGGGTCAAGACCACGCGTTGGCTCGTCCATGAACAGGACGCGAGGCATGGCCAACAGCCCCCTCGCGATCGCCAACCTCTGTCGCATACCGGTCGAATAGCTCATGACCCGGCGATCTGCTTGATCCTTCAATCCCACCAGATCGAGCGACTCCGCAATCCGACTGGTAGTCGAAGATCTGCGTAGCCCCGCCAGCGCAGCGAAGAACTGCAGGTTCTGGCGGCCTGACAGGCGCCAGAAGAAGCTGCGCTCCTGGGCATCGATCAGACCGATCAGGGGTTTGACCGCTGGCGCGTCTGCGACCACGTCGTGCCCACATACTAGAGCACGGCCTGAGGTGGGCAGGATCAGAGTGCACAGCGTCTTGATAAGGGTGGTCTTGCCTGCGCCATTGGGGCCGAGCAAGCCAAAGAGCTCGCCTTCGCGGACCGTCAAGCTGACCGAATCCACCGCCGCAATGTCTTCCTGCCGTCGGAAGCGAAACAAGGCACGGTAGTTGGTCAGCCTGGAGAACCTCTTGGTTAGCGAGAAGGTCTCGATGACGTTTGGCACAATCCCGTCATTCCTCCCGGCGAGCGAACAAGGCTACAGGAGTCCCAGCGGGAGAAGAAAGAAAGCCTGCGCCCTGCGACGCAGGAAAGCCGCCAGACGATTCGGCGCGGAACCCCGCAGTTGCTGCTTGAGACTCGTAGCTGGATGATACGACCGCCTTCCCTCCAGCACACACAGCGTAGCCAGTCACCCCAGTGTCGCTCGGACACCATGACACATCAGGGGCTTTTCAGCGCGCGGAATGCAGTGTTGTCGCAACCGGCTCTACGCAGACCACACGACCAGGCCAGCGCCTACTAGCTCATCTGCAAACTCTTGCACATCTGCCAACGCTTCGGCGGAGGAAACATCGAAGCGATCGCAGAGTTGGGCGGCTATTTCGTCCAAGGCTTTGGTCCCATCGCACAGCGTCCAGATCGAGGACGCCGTCTTGTTGAGGAGGCAAACCTGAGTCCCCTCCTCGTTCAGTATGACCACCTCACCACCAATGTCTCGCCAGACAAAGTCCTCGCAACGTCTTAGATACAGAGTCTCCACGCCACTTCCTTTGTGAGACAAGCCTCTCCTGGACTCAAACAACCAACCAAGACCTGGCAATCAGTGTTGCAGACTCCGGAAGCGGCTAGCTTCCGCCTGCTATCCCGACCAGCACATCGAGTACTGCACCCGTCAATCGATCGAACTGCCTCCCGAGCCCACGGCCTTGGGACACCCCAAACCTGCGCAAGAGCCCACGCACCATTTGTCTGACGACGAGGGTTGCCAACCCGTAGCAAGCCAACACAATCTGGAGCACACGCCCTCTGCCCGACACCAGATCAGTAGTGCCAGTGTTTCTCTCTACGGCGCGCACCCTGCCCAACACCTCGCTCGCAGGGACGAAACCAGCAAATGGATTGCGATCGCCCTTTTCGAGGAAGGACACACTGCCCTGCATAGACCGCCTGGCCAACACCCGGTGAACCACGTGAGCACTGCCAGACTTAAAGAGGATGACATCGCCAAAGCGAACTACGCTCGGATTGATTCGCTCCACCAACACCCGGTCATTTGCCCGAAGCAGAGGACCCATGCTCCCAGAGGATATGCGGCCCCAGAGGGCTCCAGTCTTGAGGAACAGCTCCTCCCAGAGCTCACCAAACAGCTCTTGCGAGAGCGGTCCTTCCGAGAGTGAGATTACGTTCACGGGACTACACATCGCAGTGGTCATAGAACTATATCATATTGCAGGTTGCCCGATATCCACCCAACAAGACGCCGCAACGACCCCCCAGAACGCCGGAGTTCCGCGTCGACCGACAATGAATCGCTCTAGACGCTTTCGGCAAGTCTGGACTTCCGAACAGCCCAAGGCTGATACAGCTTGGGCTGCCGTCCCCGTCTCGGAGCCACTTCAGGTCGAAGGCAGCGCATTGTCTTCCGGCAAGCTGCGCGAGCTGCTAGTTGCAGCACAGATTGAAGCAACTGAACCACTTCAACCAGTAGCTGGGGCCCTCCCACCCGTAGCAGCCAGCCAAGGTCGCCAGCTCGATGGTCTGGATGACCATGTGAGGTTTCTCGTATCGCTCCTTCATATACTGGTTTCTCCTTGCATCTCACTATAGAGCTTGGCCCGCGTCGCCGCCGAATGACAAGTGCTAGGGGGTCGTCCCGTCAAAGAACCCGTCTCCGCGAGGGCGACTCCTGGACAGCGCTCGCAGAAGGCGGCATCGGCGCAGCCGTCGCAGCTCTCGAAATCGCCCCTGGAAAGCGAACGCAGAGAGACCAGATCATCAGACGGGTTCTCCCACCATATGTCTCGAAACGATCGGTCGCGGAGGTTACCCAGCAACATGGGCATCATCAGGCATGGCAAGACTTCTCCATAAGGAGATATGGCGCACACTGCCCTGCCCGCCTGACACGTTGTGGGACCCAACCCTGGTTCCAACGTCCGGAAGAGAGGATCCGATGCCAGATAACGGTTAATGGCATCATAGGTAGGCCTGAACTGCAGTGGACTCTGAGAACACCCCCTGGTCGGTACCAGTTCATGGCTCATCGACAAAGAAGCTCCTAGGCTGTCTACCAGGGTCCGTATTGCACCAACCTCATGGATGTTGCCATCCATGATCGTGACCTGCGCCACAACCGGGACATCGTTCTGGGTAAGCCGCACAATCGCTTCCCTAGACGCCTCAAAAGAGCCCGGGCAACCTGTGACCGCCTCGTGCGTCGGTGCCGTCGCTCCGTAGAGACTAACACCGACAGCTATCGGACGCAGACGTGCAAGCCCGGCAATCACCGCCGCATCTACCAGCGTGCCGTTTGTCAGGATCGCGATCCTGAAGTTGCGCTCTTTGGCCGCAAAGGCAATGTTCAGAAAGTCGGAACGCAGCAGGACCTCGCCACCAGTGAACAACAGGTACAGTGTGCCCTCAGCGACCAATTGGTCCAGAATCTCGCTCCACTCTGGCACCGACAGCTCGTCGCCAGGGTACTGCCGGAGCTCACGGTCGATGTAGCAGTGTTTGCAGCGCAAATTGCAGCGGTGTGTAACCTCTAGCGCCGCTTGCCACGGCACGAGACTCTTGCCCGCTCGACGCACGACCTCGTGCAGCAAGGGAGTGTCGCCGGACCAGACTTCCGTCATCCCTGTGCCAATGTGCGACATTGCCCTAGAGAGCCTCAAGCAAAGGCCAGAAGGATCCGTCAGGCTGGAAACGTAGCTCGTAGGCCGGGACCTCGTTGAGCACCGCCCCAGAGAACTCTATCTGCTGCCCCAGCAACTGCCTTCGGTTCCCCTCAGAGCACCAGACAGGGGCAAGATCGAAAACTTGCGCCAGAAACTGCTGAAAGGATTCCTTTCTGTCCAGTCTCCGCAGGCCAGTATCGCGTGCGGGCCGGAGCATGAGGATGGCCTGAACCTGCACGCACTCTCCACTCCGCCTGTTTACTCCTCCCAGCAGCGGCGTGCCTATCATCCGAACCGCCCGGGCCGACGAGCGCAAGAGCACAACCTCATCGTTGAGCACAGTCCGGTCCTGGGACAATCGGGCAACCGTCGTCTTGCCCACGCCAGAGGGGCCTGTGAACAGGTAGCCTCTCCCATCCACCACGACGCCACACCCGTGAACCAGGTGCCAAGCTCGGGTGGCCCCAGCACGACTCTCGCACACAGTATTGTAGACAGACGACAGGAGTATGTTCAACCAGCGCGGCCGTGTCGAGAGATCAAACAGCGCACGCTCGCTACTGAACCTCAATAGCCGCCCCGTCGCCGAATAAGTTCCCTCCCATAGTTGAGGGTCAGAACGGAAGTGGGCTCCCTCAGTCTTGACGCGCAGTTCAGGCAAGATCCGCTGGATCGCTGAGGCACAGCGGCCCTCTCGCAATTCGATCTCCAGCCAGAAGTCGGGTGATCGCTCGGACCGGAACTTGCCACACCAGCATGACAGCACGTGCGCAAACTCCTCGTCCCAGCACCGCAGCCCGATCGTCACATCTCCAATGGCGAGCCCGAGCTCAAACAGCTCCCCCTGGGTCATGCCACCTCTTCATATGGGCACGATTCCTGATCACACACCAGGGACCTACCACTTCTTGAGTGCAGCTTTCCTGTAACCGGTTGCTTACTGAGCCCGACCTTCCCCAATCCAGAGACTCTGGGCCTCGACCTTCCGGCCAGAACCGGCAACCACCACCCGCAGCAATGAACCCGACTCCTTGCGCACAGGCCCACTCCGAACACACCATGCTTGAGTTTGCCGCGCCAGCAGATCCGAGCTTCACCCTATGGGCTCTACGTCAATCATCCGTAAATCCTACGTCAATTATACCATAGATTCAGGGCGGAGTCCAGCAGAAGAGCACCATCCGAGCGTTCAGAATTTGGTGAAAGGAGAACGCGGACAAGCGTCATACCAGGCCTGGGCTTTGACGTTCCTCGCAAACAACCGAGTTGGCGTCCACATCTCCTTGGCTCAGGCAGTGGGTTGTCTTCCGGCGAGCTGACAGGCAGCGTGGCACTTGAGTGAGCAGGGTGACAGAGTGCCATTGGAGATATGCTGAGGCGCTCCGCCTCAGTGGAGTGCACACTGATCGAGATATCAGTGGAGTCTTCCAACTCTGGGGTGCGTCCAGCCAGCTCTTGACTACGGCGTGGCCGTTGGCGATACTGTGGGCAGGGCTTCGCCGACACGGACAGAGTTGGGGGAATCTTCCGAAACGCCCGGAACTGTCGGCGAGAATCTTGGGCCAGACGACATGGTCCAGCTCATTGTGCCTGCCCAAGTGAAGAAACCTATGCCAACCGGAAACACTGCTTGCTGCTTCAACAGAAGGTCGGGACCTGCCCGGTGGGAGGGCCAGGGATGATCGGGAAAGGAATGATCCTGGCCGCTGGCGAGGGGACCAGGTTGCGCCCCCTGACCCACCGCTGCCCCAAACCGATGCTGCCAGTGGCCGGACGCCCCCTGCTGGAGTACACTATCGCCTGGTTGCGATACTACGGCGTCACCCGAATTGCCATCAATCTTCATCATCGACCGGAGGCGGTGACAGATCATTTCGGCGACGGGACGAACTTCGGCGTGCAGGTGACTTACTCGCTGGAGGAGACCATTCTGGGCACCGCGGGAGGGGTCAAGCGGATGGCCAGCTTCCTTGACGCGACCTTCGTGCTGGTGTACGGTGACGTTCTCACGGACCTCGACCTAGGAGCCCTAACGGACTTTCACATTGCCCAGACCAGGCAGCCTCACCTGACCATGAGCCTTTACCATGTTCCTAATCCCCGTGAGTGTGGGATCGTGGGCCTGGACGAGCTCGGAAGAGTAAGGCGCTTTGCCGAGAAGCCGGCCCCAGAGGACGTGTTCTCTGACCTGGCCAACGCTGGCGTGCTGGTCATAGATCCTGAATTGCTGGCGTATGTACCGGAGGGTCGGTTCTATGACTTTGGACTTGATCTGTTTCCTCGCCTCCTTCGGACTGGCGCGCCGATGTATGGCTGGCTCATAACGGAAGAGACCTATTTGATCGACATCGGAACGCCAGACAAATACGCGCAGGTTGAGCGCGACTGGCCCACGACCGCAGCCCAGAAGTTCTTGCGCTAGGAGGACTGGCAGCGGCGTCGCAAGCGTTGGCGAAAGAATCATGGGGAAAGGCCGCAAGGGGCCACGGGCACGGCCACTTGCACCCACGTTGCCAGTCGAAGGGACAGCCCTTGCCGATAGCGTGGGAGGGCGTGAGGATGATGCAAGGTCATTCGCAGAGGTGCCCACTGTGCGGGCAACGGCCAGTGACTTGTCAGACAATCGGCCAGCACCAGCACCTGGAACGTGGGTCGTCTCCTCTTCAAGCAAGACGCAGTCTTCCGTTTTCACGTGGCTCCTACGGTGCTATCACGGCAAGTTCATGGAGGTGAGCGCACTCACTGCCGATCATATAGATGGACGATGGAAGCCCATCATGGTTGCCGGCCAAACAGTGGCTGTGCGCCAGATCTGTATTCGCCGGTCAGTCGTGGCGTCGGCTGCTTCCAGTCGCTCTTGTCATCGGTCCCAAGCGCGCCAGTCTCGCGACTCAGGCGTACTCGGAGGTCAACGGAATGATCATCTCGCGGACGCCCCTGCGCATCAGCTTTGTCGGCGGCGGCAGCGATCTTGCGGCCTTTTATCGCCATGAGCCGGGAGCAGTGGTCAGTACGGCCATCAACAAGTACATCTACATCACCGTGAACAAGAAGTTCGACCAGAAGATCCGCGCCAGCTACTCGGTCACTGAGATCGTGGACAGCGTGGATGAGCTCAAGCACGAGTTGATCCGAGAGTCCCTGCACATGGTCGGGCTCGATGGCGGCATCGAAATCACTTCGATCTCCGACATCCCTTCGGCGGGAACCGGGTTGGGCTCCTCCAGCACGTACACTGTGGGAGTGCTGAATGCCCTTCATGCCTACGCAGGCCGACATGCGGGCGCGAAGAGATTGGCCCAGGAGGCGTGCCGCATAGAGATCGAAATCTGCGGTAAGCCTATTGGTAAGCAGGATCAGTACATCGCTGCCTACGGGGGCATCCGCTACCTGCAGTTCAACTCTGACGATAGCGTGTTTGTGGACCCAGTGATCTGTTCGCGAGAAACGAAGCAGAGGCTGCAAGAGCGACTCTTGCTCCTTTACACGGGGATAACTCGTTCTTCGACCGATATCCTGACGGAGCAAAGGCGCAGTATGAAGAAAGACAGGCGAATCCGCCAGACCTTGAGCACAATGGTAGGCTTGGCGCGGCAGCTCCGCAGTGCTCTGGAGGCCGACGATCTGGAGCACTTTGGAGAGACCCTGCATGAGGGCTGGCTAGCAAAGAAACGCCTGGCGACGGGCATCAGCAATCCCAGAATCGACGAATGGTACGAATGTGCCCGTGAGCATGGCGCCATCGGAGGGAAGATCACCGGAGCTGGTGGCGGAGGTTTCCTCCTGCTGTACGCGCCGGTAGAGCGACACGGCGAGATAGTGCGCGCGCTACCCGCCCTGGGGCTGGTGCCCTTTCAGTTTGAACCGCAAGGGAGCAGGATCATCTACGTGGAGGAGAATGGGTGATCCTGGCCACGCAGAGAGCCCGAGGGGCGCTGGGCAGGATGCGGAGTTCTCCAGGGGGCATCCAGTACTACTCTGTCACTTCGATCCGAAGCCCGCAGAAGCTAGTCGCCGGACAGCGGTACGGGCTGGGAGATGGCGTCTGCAGCTATTCTGAGGGCCATGCGGTGACATGGTTCGCCGCAAAACGAGCATTCTAACGAAGTAGTCCTAGTGGATGCCTCTCATACCTGTGCGCGATCAACCCGGGCGCTAGGCGACGGTTTGGCTCGTCCTTCGAGGCATGGGTCCCCAACAGCGCGCGGCGACCGAACGTTGCGTCCCCGCCATAATGCCCTGACCCCGGCGCCGAGCGAGGAACCGATACGGTCGGTCATTCGGGCCCTGGCACAAACACGCTCGGCGAGACGCAGGTCGCGTCTGCCGCGACGGCTTCCGGGGGGGCTTGCCATGCTGGTTGATGAGACCAGGAGGCGACGAAGAAGGAGCGGCGCTGCTTCCTTGGCCAACTGTCGCCAACATGGGGCGCACCGACTCCAGGTTGAGAGGGGAGGGTCTTGGGATGAACGTTGTCGTGGCGGGCGCGGGCTATGTGGGCCTTACCATCAGCGTGACCCTGGCATACGTGGGCCATGACGTAGCCTGCGTGGACGTGGACGAGGGCAAGATCGAGCTCCTTCACTCGGGGAAGGTGCCCATCTTTGAGCCGGGATTGGCCGCCATGCTCAACCTGGTTCGAGCCGGTGTGCGTTTCACGTCCTGCTACCGGGATGCCGGCGTGGACCAGGCCGATGTGATCTTTGTCAGCGTTGGCACTCCCTCGCTGCCCAATGGCACCACCGACCTTAGATACGTCAAGGCGGCGGCTCGGGAGATCGGCAGGAACCTCGGGCCCGGTCTCACCGTCATCGTCAACAAGTCCACCGTGCCCATCGGCAGCGGGAATCTAGTCAACGCCTTGGTGCGCGACGTGTTCAGGACCCACAACGAGGACGATCCGGGTGATCGCTACGTGGTGGCTTCCAGCCCCGAGTTCCTCCGAGAGGGTTCAGCTCTGCATGACGCCCTCTACCCCGATCGCATCGTAGTCGGCGCAGAGGATCAGCGGGCGGTGGACGTTCTCTCCAGTCTCTACCGGCCGATACTGAACCAGGATTTCCCCGCCCCAGAGTTCCTGCCCCGTCCCTACGGGTTAGGGGCCGTGCCTCTGGTCACCACCAACCTTCCCTCCGCCGAACTGATCAAGTACGCTGCCAACTGCTTCCTGGCGGTCAAGATCGGCTACATCAACGAGATGGCCCAGTTGGCCGAAAGGGTGGGAGCCGATGTCACCCAGGTGGCACGGGGGATGGGGCTTGACTCTCGCATCGGCCCCCGGTTCCTCCGTGCCGGCATCGGGTGGGGTGGGAGCTGCTTTGGCAAGGACTCGGCTGCCCTGATAAGCACGGCCGAGGAATACGGCCTCACCTCGCCGATCATCCAGGCTGCCCGTGAGATCAACGAGCGGCAGCGTCGCTGGGTAGGGGAGAGGCTGCTCTCCGAGCTAAAGACCCTGAAGGGCCGCAAGATCGCTTTGCTGGGTTTGGCCTTCAAGCCCCACACCGACGACTTGCGCGACGCGCCCGCCCTGGACATCGCCCGCCGCCTGCTGGCCCGGGGCGCCCAAGTGAGCGCCCACGATCCGGTGGCGCTATCGCGGGCCCGCAGAGAGTACCCCGACCTGGGAGTGCTCTACTGCGATGACGCTCTGGCCGCCGTCCGCGAGGCCGACGCCCTGGTGCTAGTGACCGAATGGCCCGAGTACCGACGGCTCCCCTGGGAAAAAGTCAAGGGCCTGTTGCGTGTCCCCTTGCTGCTGGACGGACGGAACTTCTTGCCGCGCCATGAGCTCGAGCGTCTCGGCTACCGCTACGTGGGGGTGGGACGATAGGCCCCACGCCTGGTGCTGTTTGGTCGCTTTGCCTTGAAGCTCGCGATGGCGGGCGCGGGCATGGATACGGGCCTGGAAATGGTCTCCAGAGCCATTTAGACATCAATCCGGTGACCTGCCCTTGCGATAAACTGAGCGTTCTGACAAACTAGTGCTGGGTACAGGAAGAGAATGCCGGACCTCCATGGCTGCAACGCGACTGGCTGACATGCTCGCGCACGTCGCAGAAGCCGATCGTGTTTGATGAATCGGGTTCAAGGTGGGTCTTGAGTCCCTTCCCGAGAGAGTGCCAACCTGTTCACCTCATGCTGAGCGACGCCCTCAACCCCGCCCGCCAGTCGCAGCAAATGTGGGCCGTTGACGCATCGCCTTAGCGTGCCCCAATCCCTCTGGCTTCCGGGCATGCGACTTCAGGAGACTCGCTCTCCGACCGGCTCTCCGCGCAGATCCTCCCAGCAAGCAGCCTTGCATGGCCTGCCAAGTCGTCCTGTCCCTGAGTGCCCCGCCACCAGGCCCAGGTGTGGAGTTCCTCGCACATCCAGGGGACGTCCTGGAGGAGCACCTGGGCTTCATCCAGGCGCCCAGCCCACAGATAGGCCAATCCCAGCCCTTTGACATTGGCCGGATGCGAGGGGTTGCCCTCGTAGGCGCGCTCCAGGTGGGAGATGGCCGTCTCAAACTCGTTGGCGTCCGTGGCCATGAGACCTAACCGACGGTCTGACATCGTCTGGCCGGGCCACAGTTTCATGGCGAGTGCGTAGCGCGCCGCAGCCTGGACCCGTAGCCCTGCGCGCTCTCCCTCCGAAAGGTCCGGAGCCAAGTCTGCCCTCGCCTGCGCGAGGGATCCCCGATTGATCTGGTAAATGCTCGCCAGCGCCTGCTGGGTCAGAATCCCCAAGAGCAGGGCCAGCACGCCAAGCAGCGACAGCCAGGGCCAGGAAAGGCGAAGCCAGCGTCTCGAAACGAGTCGTTTGGGCGCGGTCGCCGCCACCAAGCCGAGCAGCGCGTAGAGGGGCAACATCGGCCACCCAGGCCCCTCGTACTGAGTTGCGTCCACGAGTCCGTGAAGCAGAGATGCAACCATCCCCAGAGCTGACCCCCAGAAGAGTGGCGAGGCGCCCTGCCGGAGCCCACGCCCGATCAGTCGCGCGAGGACGAACAGCAGCCAGCCAAACCCCAAGATTCCCAGCAAGCCATGGCCAAGCCACACGGCCAGAAAGAGATTGTGAGCATAGGTAAGGAACGGCACTCTGATCAACAGCACGTAGCGGCTATAGATCATTCCGAAGGTGCCACCCAAGCCGATGCCAGTCAGGGCAAAGTCCTTCACCAGGTTGAAAACCCTGCCGTGGAAAGCGAACCGGTCGGCAGCGTACTCCAGCGCGCCTCTGACGCCAGGTGCCCAGTTAGGCAATAGGGCGACCACGACGGCGATCCCGGTCACCAGAGTGATCCCTATGCTCGCGACGATGACCAGCCAGGCCCGCCTGGGCAACCTGCCTCGCACCGACCAGATGCCAGCCATAAGCCCTGCGCACACAAGTCCCCCCCACGCTCCGCGCGAGGCGGTCAGCGAGAGAGCGTAGGACAGCGAAACCACTGCCACGAGTGCTGCCACGCGCTTCCACGCACGTTTGCTGGACAAGAGCAGGCCTATCCCCACCGGTAGTCCCCCCTCCAGGAAGGTTGCCATGGCGTTGCGCTGCGGTCGAAACAGAGTCAGGTCGGGCCACGGGCGACCCGTCAGCTGTCCCAACCCATGGACGAGACCGATCTTGGCAGGATAGCTCAGATGACCGTATTGGGTGGTGAAGTACCAGGCCGCCAGAGTCCAGAGACCGAGCAGCGCCCAGGCCGCAGAGCGGACACCGGCCGAGGAAAGACGGGCCAGGAGGGCGCAGAGCAGCCAGGAGATCACTAAGGCACGGAAGATGGGTATGCTCAGCGACCGGTCGTAGGCCACACCCAGGCCAAGGATCGCCCCCAGCAGCAGGAGGAGAACGGGCAAGTCCAGGTCTGTCTTGATGTTCATTCTTCGCCTCCCCGCTCCCGGCGACACCGGCAGCCAGGTCAGACAGCCATGTGGGGACGACTCAGCCCTCTCCTCGGATGGGCGGCAAGCAGTCGGCTCAGACTCAGTCGAGGGGGGGGGCTTCGATAGGAAGAACCTGTCGTGTTGGACTCAGATTCTGAGCCGCGGCGGCCGGCCACCACCACTACGTGGCGCCGACGGTTGCCGGCTTCTCAGCGTGCGTTGGGGCTCGGCGACTCCACATTCGCGGCCTATGCCTGACTGACAGGCCGACGGCTCCACCATAGCCACGATCATGGGAGAAGTCAAGGCTCCTGTCTGCGCCAAGCGACCGCTGACCACGGCCGAGCCGGTCTTGACAGG
>Ga0209979_1002102_pt1 | contig 19805 bp, 18 predicted proteins | sample AnhtaG_FD_183114 | JGI IMG/M metagenome (GOLD analysis project Ga0209979, IMG submission 183114) | Deep subsurface microbial communities from Anholt, Denmark to uncover new lineages of life (NeLLi) - Anholt_01485 metaG (SPAdes) (version 2) | ecosystem: Environmental > Aquatic > Marine > Oceanic...
ACCCAGATATATTATTATCGACACAGAACTGTTCTAAGATTTCCTTAAAAGAAGCTCTTTGGCCTGTTTTTTGACCACTTGCCCAAATAAAATTATTACCACTTTCTGTAAATAGTCCCTTTTGAACTCCGACATTAAGTGCATAGTGATAACGTAAGACTTCAAGAAAAGTACTCATCAAAAGGATTTTATTCTCTATATAAGATGTATGCTTGGCTAAAATGCCCATGTGGATTAGATTATTAAGCAAATAAATATTTGAAAGATTTTTATAGGTATCGAAGCTATGTTCTATGAATTGATGTATGTCTGTCACATTTCGGTTATCTATAAGTCGGATTCCCTTATTAAGTGTGGTATCTACAGAATGCAATCCAAGATACACCAGTTCATTACTTCGTAACACCTCAACCCGAGCTATACTCGAGAGATGTCCGGATCCCAAAGAGCATAGCCAACAAACTGACTCAATTAATTCTTTAATTCGGTTAACATCTCCACATTTAATATTTGGAATCTGTGCAATGTTAGTAATAGCCTCTCCGTTGTGAGGAAGTAGTGTTATCTGTTGTCCTGAAACAGTAATAACTGTATTTGTGCTAGCTTGAAAATATGGTAGGTTCGTTAGGTAAATCTTGGCTGTGACAATGTCATCATTTGCGAGTGCGGTAGCTGATTCCAACTCTGCTTCATTAAGTATCACTTCAAACTCTGAGCGCAACTCACTGCCTCCTATTCTACTATTGAATTTCGTTACCAAAGCCTGCGTCTTCTTAAGCACTAATGAGTCGTTGCTCTCAATAGATTCAAAGTAGAAATCATCAGAAGGTGGCACCGAAAAAAAGGTTCTAGGTACAACTTTTGCTATGACTGTGCAATCCCCATGTTGTTGCAGGTTGACATCAGCTTGCGTCACTTTTTCACCGTAATATAGATTACAGATGAGGTCTCTTTGCATAAAAGTACTCCGCTTTCAAGATTGTTTTGATAATTAATATTCCTCACACTTAATCTGATAATAGCTTCTTTCATGGTCGCAGGAGGGGCATCTCTCTGGCGGCTCTGTCCCATAATGAACATAACCGCATTCACGGCAGACCCAGTAAACCTCTTTTGTTTTTTTGAAAACTGTACCGGCTTCTACTTCTTTTAAAAGCTTTTTGTATCTTTCCTCATGATGTTCTTCTGCTTTGGCAATTGCTCGAAGTCTTCGGGCAATTTCAGGCAGACCCTCTTTCTGCGCGGTCTCAGCGAATTCCGGATATATTATAGAATTTTCGTGATGTTCTCCATCTATGGCGGATTTCAGATTCTCTGCGGTAGTACCAAAAATGGTGGGTGCAACTGTCTCAACTTTTATCTCATCTAAATTTTCCGTGCTTTTACCTTTCAACTCCTGAAGCAGTTTAAAAAACCAGCTAGCATGTTCTTTTTCATTTTCCGCGGTAACAAGAAAAATCTCTGCTATCTGTTCAAACCCTTCTTTTTTGGCAATCTTAGAATAGAAAGTGTATCTATTCCTTGCCTGGCTCTCGCCAATGAATGCTTTGGCTAAATTTTCGATTGTGTTTTTCATAATGCTTATCTCCTTTTAACTATTTATGGTTTCAAATTATTATGTTTTACGATTATGATGTCAAGATATTTGTGAATGGAGATAGAGTTTCCAGCATAAAAGAGGTTTTTGCGAAGCAAAAATTTGGGTGACTGCGAAGACACGAAACTTTTATGCTGTTTTGTATGACGCTCTGCATGTCAGTTGCCTTTGTCCAGCACTACATAGGTTCGCCTGGATACCTCAATGAATCCCAACTTTTGAGCGACTCGAAGTGATGCGATGTTGCCTTCACCAGTACTCCACACGGGTGTCTGCCCCGCTTCCTGCACACGCTTTGCAACCATGGATGCTGCAGCAGTGGCGAATCCGTGGCCTCGCCACTCTTGAAGCGTAAAAATCCCAAGGTCGGCATGACCTTCGGTGCGGGCACTGGTATGCGCGATGGCAACAATCCTACCTGATACAATAGCACAGGCAACAATCCCCTCTGACAGCAAAACAGCTGGACTTCCGAAACCGCATCCTTGTACCTCGGCTGGAGCGGATTCCAGCAGCTTGAGGTCAGCGAGCGTTAACTGCCGTACAGCTTTGCTGTAGAAATTTAATACCGGTTTGTCTAATATATGATAGACATCACCATAATATCGAATGCGGATTCCCATTTTCCTTTCTACGATCTCTCCAAGAGAGGTCGCACACTCTGAAGCTACATTGACACAATCCCATCCCTTGACTGCTTTCAGTAAATCCCACAAAACCTCAGGATTTGAACCGAAGCCTACCGGTTCATCAGGTAAAAAGTTTGCCTGTACGATGGCGCCGTCAAAACGGGAGGGATCACCCGCCACGTAGGCAAGGCACAACCCACACCTTAGCAGATGGGCTGAAATGACGGTCTCAGGTGTATCACCCAGAGCGTCTGCCAGAGTACGACACCCCTTTGGGTCGAGAGGTTGATAGAAGTTAGAGCTTGCCAATTGCATCGTAAAACATCCTCAATTTTCAAATGTGTTAGTAGAGTGTTTGCACAACGTTAAGCGGATAAAAGAAGTTGCCGAAGGCAATTTGAGGAAATCTTCAATTTCCCTTTTATCCGTTGTTAAACGAAGTCCTGTAATAATTCTTCTCATTTTAACTATCGTTATCCGTTCAGGGTTTCTCTCCCACTACTACCATACTGTTTGAGGTTATTCTGTATTCTTCCAAAGGGAGTTCGGTTGAGCCATAGGCAGATGTGAATTTGAGATTTGCAGTCTCAATTAACCTGATCATTTCATTTAGAGTATAAACCTTTGTTTCTACGGAGAAGCCTTTATCTTCAGGTCTGGGCATAAAGTTCACCAGTTCTCCGGAGTTGGTAAAATAGAAGAAACCATCGACTATTTTTCCTGTTTTAGGGTCATAGTTTGATCTCATCAAAACATAACCACCATCTATCTCATCCCAGCCTTTCCACTCTTCTCTCATCTTCTTTAATGGATTAGGTCCGTGTATGTAAAATTTGCCACCCCGCTTTAATGCTTTTTCTATGACTTGCAATACCTTTATGTTATCATCATCTTCAAAGAAACCAAAACTACCTGATAGAATTACACAGGCGTCAAATTCGTTTGTAAACTTTGTCTCTCTCATGTCCCCCTGAATAAGTTTTACCGGTAGATTCTCACCTTTGGCAACTTCATTCCCATAATCAACCAGTACCTTGGCAATATCTATTCCAATTACGCTCATACCTCTGCGGGCAAATTCAAGCGCCTGGTCACCTCCTCCACAGGCAAGATCGATTATTTTGCTACCTTTTTCAAGAGCAAGAGCATTGATGATATGTGTAACCAACTTTTTATCCCATTCCTTTATGCCTTTAATCCCATGTCGATGTTTTATTCTAAAAAACTCAGCCCAGAACTCCTGCCATCCTTTAATTATTTCTCTCATATTTATCTTCTGCTTGCCAGATTTAATTTCATTTAAGCCGGATTTAGTCTAACTCGTTCATTTCTGCAGTGCTGCGCATATCTTTCTGATACAGCAGTATATCTGCAGTATTGCGGATATATATCCGCCTTGCTTCCCTCGCATGCTTTTCTTAATTGATTCATTTTTTCTTCTCCTATATTTTATCTGTCCTCTTTCAAAAGTCAAGTTTTTTAGAGTTGTGGCTTTTGTGTAGCGGAAACCTTCAGGTTTCCAGTTTTTTAGAAATAGATGGAAGGTTGAAGCCTTCCGATACAGGAAATAATAAATTCCTTGATTTAAAAATATGGTGGATATATATTCAAATTTAGAAGGAGATTTTAAAAAGGAATATGAGAAAAGATAGGAAAAAGAAAAAAGTTGTTATCCTGGGCTCAACCGGGTCAATTGGGAGAAGCGCCCTTCAGGTTCTTAAAGTTTTTAAAGACAGATTTGAGGTCTTTGGGCTTTCGGCACACAAGAATTTCGGACTGTTTAAAAACCAGATAAAAGAATACAAGCCTGAGGTGGTGGTTCTGACTCAAGAAGAGAGTTATGAAAAAATTAAACAGGAGTTTTCCGGTGATAAGATTAAAATATATTATGGAATAGATAATATCAAACAGATGGTATCTTTGCCAAAAGTGGATATAGTGATCAATGCTATCGTGGGTTCAGCCGGGCTTCTGCCTAGCTTTTTTAGCCTGCAGGCAGGGAAGACCTTAGCTTTGGCTAATAAGGAATCTTTGGTTATGGCGGGTGAGCTTCTTACAGCTCTGGCAAAAAAGAAAAAATTAGAGATTTTGCCGGTGGATAGCGAGCATTCTGCTATAAAACAATGCCTTCTTGCAGGGAAGAAAAAGGAGGTTAAAAGGCTGATTTTAACTGCCTCCGGAGGTCCATTTTATTTAAGCAAAAAGAGAGATTTATCCAAGGTAAGTGTAAGTCAAGCTCTTTCTCATCCCACCTGGGAGATGGGGAGGAAAGTCACTGTAGATTCAGCTACCTTGATGAATAAAGGATTAGAGGTTATCGAAGCTCACTGGCTCTTTGGTATACCAGCCTCTCAGATGAAGGTGATGATTCATCCCCAGTCAGTAGTTCATTCTATGGTAGAGTTTGTAGATGGCACCATAATAGCCCAGATGAGCAAGCCGGATATGAAAATGCCCTTACAATATGCTTTGCTTTATCCGGAAAGGGTAGAGACAAATGAGAGTTTTTTAGATCTCACCAGGGTAAAAAATCTCACTTTTTTAGAGCCGGATTTAAGAAGGTTCCCCGGGCTGAAGCTCTGTTATTTTGCTTTAGAATTAGGTGGGACTGCTCCCGGTGTGTTGAATGCGGCTAATGAGGTGGCAGTTGAATCTTTTTTAAATAAGAAGATTTCCTTTGATAAGATCCCTATGCTGGTGAGGAAAGTTTTGTCCTCGCATAAGGTTAAAGAAAAACCAGGTTTAGAAGAGATCTTGGAGGCTGACAGATGGGCAAGAGAGGAGAGCTGGAATTTTATCCTGAGGATGAATAGATGATAGATATTATATCCTTCATAGTGGTCTTAGGGATTTTAGTTTTCGTGCATGAGTTAGGCCATTTCTTGGTGGCTAAAAGAGTAGGGGTTAGGGTAGAAAGGTTTTCTTTAGGTTTTCCACCTAAGATGATAGGTAAAAAGATAGGCGATACAGAATACTGTATCTCCTGGATACCCTTAGGTGGATATGTGAAGATGGCAGGTGAAAATCCAGAGGAGGAAAAAGAGAGATGGGAACCCTGGGAATTTATGGGAAAACCTATATGGCAAAGAAGTTTGATAATCTTCGCAGGTCCCTTGATGAATTTTCTTTTGGCTATTCTTGTTTTCTGGGGAGTGATCTTTTTTAGTGGAAAAGAGATAGTGCATTACGATAAAACTACCCTAGGTATGGTGGGTAAAGATACCCCGGCAGAAAAAGCTGGACTTAAAAGTGGAGACCAGATCCTTTCAGTTAATGGTATAGAAGTTGAAAATTTTAAGGATATGGCTGAGATTATCTATAAAGAAGTAGAAAAGCCGGTGACTTTGAAATGGAGAAGAGAAGAGGAGATTTTAGAATCAGAAATAACAACTTTTAAAGATCAGATAAGAGATCAAGAGGGAAAGATCAAAGAGGTGGGAAAGATAGGGGTGAGCCCGGAATTTACCATAGTTCGACTAAGTATCTTTCAGGCATTTTTAGAGGGAGTAGGGATAACATTTTTTATCACCTTAGAGTCGGTCAAATTCATTATCGGGCTTTTCACTGGTGCGACTTCTTTAAAGATGGTCGGGGGTCCAATCTTTATTGCCCGCACAGCCGGGGAGACTGCTAAATTAGGGCTGGCGAGTTTCTTCTCGTTTTTAGCGTTACTTTCAGTTAGCCTCTCGATCATAAATATCCTGCCCATACCGGTATTAGATGGAGGGCATCTCCTTTTCTTGGGTTTGGAAAAATTAAGAAGTAAGCCTCTCTCGCTTAAACAGAGGGCTATAATTCAGCAAATTGGACTGGCTTTTCTTTTAGCTCTGGTTCTCTATGTGAGTTATAATGATATTTTGAGATAGAAAAACCCAATTTTTTTCCGAAAAATCTTGACATAAAAGACGTAAATAAATATCTTTGGCAGTTAAAATAGTGAAATTATTCACATGGGTAATTACTAGAGAAGGAGAATAGATTGAAAAACTATAAAGTCTTACTTTTTCTGGGGATAATTTTTCTATTTCTGCCTTGCTTCTGCTGGGCTGAGGAGATAGGGTGTCTTTCCTGCCATGAGGATGAAGAATTAGAGAAGACAGATGAAGAGGGAAAGACGATCTCATTATATGTTGACCCTGAGATTATCCAGAGCTCAGTTCATGAAGATTTTACCTGTAATGACTGCCATATAGATATAAAAGATGAATTCCATGAGGAAAAGCCGGGTATGGTTGAGTGTGGTAGATGTCATGAAGGTACACTTTTGGAATATCAAGAAAGTTTTCATGGTAGAAAATATATAGAAGGGATAAAGGATGCGCCCTGGTGTCAGGATTGTCACGGCTCCCATGATATCAGACGGACAGATGACCCCAAGTCTATTGCTTATCGTCAAAATATTCCCAGGATGTGCGCTAATTGCCATACAGATAGCGTTATGGTAGAAAAACATTATATAGAGGTTAAAGACCCTTATACACTATACAGTGAAAGCGTTCACGGAAAGGAGATTGAAAAAGGTAACTTTTCTGCTGTCTGCGTTGACTGCCATCCGAGCCATTCGCTTAAACAATCTACAGATACTGCTTCTTTAATCTATCGTTATAATATCCCGTCAACTTGCGGGGGCTGTCACCCTGATGATTATGAAGTTTTTATAGAATCGATACACGGAAAGGGTGTTCAGTCGAGAAACCCTGAAGCCCCGGTATGCACTGATTGTCATAGTGAACATTCAATTCAGCCTTCTTGGGTTAAGACCTCTATGGTCTATCCAGCTAATATTTCCAAGACCACCTGTCCCTGGTGCCATTCATCAGAAGTGATTACGGATAGATATGGATTAGTTACACAACGGGTGACAAAATATTTAGATAGCTACCACGGAGTGGATAGCCGGGCAGGGAGAAGGGAGGTAGCTAACTGTGCCAGCTGTCATGGTTATCACGATATAAGACCTCCAGGTGATCCTAAATCTTCCGTAAATCCGGCTAACCTTTCTAAGACCTGCGGGAACTGTCATCCTAATGCCGGGGAAAATTTCGCCAAAGGGAAAATCCATATTGCCCTTTCTCCAAAAAGTGATATCGGAGTCTATATGGTGAGAAAGATCTATACGGTTTTGATTGTTTTGGTTATCGGAGGGATGCTTTTACACAATTTCCTGATAATTTTTAAAAGGGTCAGAGGAAAATATAAAGAGGCAAAAGAGGGAACTGTGGTACGCTTCAATCGGAGTGAGATAATTCAGCATCTTTTACTTTTTACAACTTTTACCATTTTAGCGATAAGTGGATTTGCCTTAAGGTTCCCGGATGCCTGGTGGGCTAAATGGATGGTAAATTCTGAAACTGGAGCATTTTTCAGGGGCACTATTCACAGGATAGCTGGAGCGATTTTTGTATTGGTCTGTCTGTATAATCTCTACTACATACTTTTTACCAAGAGAGGTAGAGCTCAGCTCAGAGCGATCTTTCCTGCACCCGGTGACCTGTCCCTATTAATTCAGAATATCAATTATCAGTTAGGTTTGGTCAAAGAAAGACCTATGTTCGACCGCTATGCCTATATGGAAAAGGCTGAATACTGGGCTTTGATCTGGGGGGGTATAGTTATGATTGTAACCGGCTTCCCGATGTGGTTTGAGAACTTCTTTTTGCAATTTATGCCTATCTGGCTTTTAAATGTTTTTAAAGCTATTCATTTTTACGAAGCGATCTTAGCTTCTTCAGCTATTGTGGTCTGGCATTTCTTCTTTGTGTTCTTTGAGCCGGAGAGCTATCCGGTGAACTTTAGTATGTTGACCGGGAGAATTAGTGAAAAAGAGTTAGATGAAAAGCATACAGCTGAATATGAGAGGTTAAAAGCTAAGGAGAGAGTTCCTCCGGACACAGATAAGGATGTTAAAAATCAAAATAATTCCTGAGCTTTTCCTGTTTTCCACAGCCTGACTTTTATGCTCTCAGTAACTGTCTGGGATAATTCTCCAATGAAGATTGCCCGAACTTCCATTCGGATGAAACCGGATGATGGTGGTGATGGTATTATACGGGTTAGTCCTCTGGTTTGAAGAGGAAAAGTTTGAAGGATAAAGAAGAAAAAAATATCTTAAAACAGCCTCTTTGAAAAAGCGTATAATCTAAAAGAGACTTCTAATTATAGGAGGAGAGATGAAATTTTTTTCTAAAAAGGAAAAGCCTAAAAAAAAGAAATCGATCCTGAGGGAATATGTTGAAGCCTTTGCCATCGCTTTGGTCTTAGCCCTGATGATCAAAACCTCAGTAGTAGAGGCTTATAAGATTCCCTCAGGTTCAATGGAGGATACCCTTTTAATCGGGGATTTCTTGTTAGCTAACAAGTTTATCTACGGCTCCAGGCTTCCCATTCCATTTACTAATATTCAGCTCCCCGCCCTGCGAGAACCTAAACCTGGAGATATCGTGATCTTCAAATATCCTCTGGATAAAAAGGTGAATTATATTAAAAGATGTGTGGCTGTGGCAGGAGATACAGTGTTAATCAAGGGCAAAGTTCTATATGTTAATGGCAAGGTATTTCCCAATCCGCACAAGGTTAAATTTACTGATAGAACTATTTTACCCTTAGGGATGGGTAATCGGGATAATTTTGGACCTTATGTGGTTCCCCGTGGAAAAATTTTTATGATGGGTGACAATCGTGATAATAGTTACGATAGTCGATTCTGGGGCCCTCTGGATAGAAAACTGGTCTTAGGGAATGCGATGATCATTCACTACTCCTGGGAGCCAGATCTGAATGCTCCTGAGGTAAGAAGGGATGACTTTCTTTCTATTCCAAAGAATATACTTTACAATATTATCCATTTCCCTCAAAGGGTCAGGTGGAACCGAATCGGTCATATAATTAAATAAGAAAAAATAAGGATTTAGAAGTGAGGGATTTTACCTATTATAGTAAAATCCCTTTTTCATTATACCTAAAGTATTTGTCTACGTCATTCTGAGCCCCGCAGCGGCGGGACGAAGAATCTCAGTTCTTTTGAATTTAGATGCTTCGCTTTACTCAGCATGACATCATCCAGCATATGACAAAGTTCTTTTCAACTGTGCCTGGATGAGCCATAGACCTGTTACGCAAACACATCGGGTATTGAGGACTATAATAGTCTTAATTAAACACTTGACAAAGGATAAAGGATTGACTATTTTCTCAATAATTTTATGATTTCCTTAGAGGTTAAAGGCTTAGCTAAAAGCTTCGGCTATAGAAAAGTTTTCCAGGGGATTAATTTTTCACTCAGGGATAGGGAGTCCTTGGTGATAGTTGGCAAAAACGGTTCTGGCAAGACTACCCTTTTGAATATCTTAGCCGGGTTTTTAAGACCTTCTAAGGGGGAAGTAATTATTAGCTTGGATGGTCAGATAAGAAAGAGGGAGGAGAGGAGAAAACTCTTAGGTTTCGTATCGCCAGACTTATCTTTATATGATGAGCTAACCGCTTTAGAGAACCTGGAATTTTTAGCTCAGGTACAGGGCTTGCTTTTCAATAAACTGGAGTTAAATAAAAAGTTGGAAGAGGTAGGTTTAGAAGGCAGAGGTGATGATTTAGTATCATCCTATTCCTCAGGGATGAAGCAAAGGTTAAAATACGCTTTTGCTTTGTTAAATGACCCTCTGATTTTGCTTTTGGATGAGCCGGGGAACAACTTAGATGAGCCGGGTCTTTTTCTATTAGATGAAATTATAGAAGTGCAGAGAAAAAGGGGAATTCTGATTTTAGCTACTAATGACAAAAGGGAGACAAAATATGGGGATGAAATCCTCAATCTGGATGAGCCGGGTTTTAGCTTTATTTCTTAAGGATTTCAAATCAGAACTGCGTACCCGCTATAGTCTGAACGCCTTAATAATGTTTGCAGTGGTCACTCTAACTGCGGTCAGCTTCTCTATTGGTATGTTCTCTTTAAGCTCTAAGGTAAAAGCTTCTCTTTTCTGGATCGTTATCTTCTTCTCTGCGATGTCTGGTTTGGCGCAGGTATTTATAAAAGAGGAGGAATCAAAAACCTCCACTCTTTTGAAATTGGTGGCTTCAGCTGAGACCATTTTTGCCGGAAAGTTACTTTACAATTTCATTCTTTTGTTCTTTTTAGAGTTAATCGTAGTTCCTTTGTTTATAGTTATGTTAGGTCTTGAAATTTTAAATCTTTGGCTCTTTTTTTGCGTATTGGTCTTAGGTAGCTTAGGTTTAGTATGTGCTACCACTATAATCGCAGCCATTGTGGCAAAAGCCAGCATAAAGGGAGCTTTATTTGCAGTTCTCTCTTTTCCCATCCTTTTGCCACTTCTGGTCACCCTGATTGATGGGACAAATTTAGCTTCTGAGGGAGCTTCATTTGGACAAGGATTAGGGGACCTGCAGATACTTATTTCCTATGCAGTGGTGATGTTTGTGGCTTCTTTTTTGCTTTTTGATTTTGTGTGGGAGGAATAGAGATAGTAGACAGTAGGTAGTAGATAGTAGATAGTAGGAGAGGGATAAGGTATGTGGTGGAAGATATTGACTGGTTTGCTGATTAGTGTTGTAATGGTTTTGGTATTTTTGTTACCTCCTCCGCAAAAAGAGTTAGGTGATATCTCCCGTATATTTTTCTTTCATGTGCCGGTTGCCTGGGTAACGGTCTTGGCTTTTTTATTCGCTATGATCAACAGTATCCTTTATCTTTCTAAAAAGGATTTAAGATATGATGTTCAAGCCGCAGTAGCCTCACAGCTTGGATTTCTATTCGCTATCTTAGCTACAATCTCAGGTGCAATTTTTGCCAGGTATGCCTGGGGCTCGTACTGGAACTGGGACCCCAGAGAAACCTCTGTTTTCATTCTGCTTTTAATCTACGGAGCTTATTTGGCTTTACGCTCGGCAATAGAGTCAGAGGACAGAAAAGCGAACCTTTCTGCAGTCTATTCAATCTTAGCTTTTATCACGGTCCCTTTTCTGGTCTTCGTGGTTCCCAGAGTTTTCCAATCCCTGCATCCCACAGATTCGATAATAAACACTCAGGCTAAAATCCAGATGCCACCGCTTATTTTATTGATATTTTTAAGTTCCCTCTTAGGATTTAGCTTGCTTTTTTTCTGGATATATGAATTAGAAGTTAAGATAATTCTTTTATATAAAAAGAAATACTCATAACTTGAGGGCAAGGAGGTTTTAAAAGATGTTAGCAAATTACGGAGTGATGGTTGTGATTTTAATTATCTGGCTGGGGGTATTTATATATCTATTAAGGCTGGATAAAAAAGTAAAGGAGTTAGAGAGGAAATGAAGTTAAAATATATCATAGGGATAAGTATAATTTTGATATTTATAGTTTTTGGAGCATTATCTTTCAGAAAAAACCTTACCCCTTATGTTGGTTTTAAAGAGGCTAAAAGCTCAAACATCTCTGTTCAGATAATTGGCGAGGTTATCCCTGAGGAGTCCAGATATGACCTTAAAAACCAGAAATTTTACTTCAGCTTAAAAGACCCTGAAGAGGAAAAGATGAGAATAGTTTTCAATGGAGTTAAACCAGCTAATTTTGAACAGGCTACAAGTGTCGTGGTTATCGGTAAATATCAGGATGGGGTCTTCTTAGCAGAGCAGATTCTGGTTAAATGCCCTTCCAAATACCAGGGAGAAAATTAAATGGTTTTGGGTGATCTTTTTTTGATTCTATGTCTTTCAGGGGCGATATTTTCAGCTTTTCTTTTTCTGTGGAGCACAAAAAAAGATAGGAAAATATTAGGCTGGGCTAAAAAGGTTTATTATATAACATTTCTTTTTTCTCTTTTAGCCACTTTGGACCTTTTCTGTCTTTTTTTGACCCATAATTTTCAGACCTCCTATGTGTTTGGATATAGCTCAACTGATTTACCTTTCTTTTATCTTATATCTTCTTTCTGGGCAGGACAGGAGGGAACCTTTCTCTTGTGGCTTTTCATCGGGCTTTTATTGGGCCTTTTCCTGATTAAGAAAAAAGGAGATGAGCTACAAGGCTATCTTTTATTTTTCTATCTTTTAGTTCAGATATTTTTGTTGGTATTACTTTTAAAGAAAAGCCCGTTTGAGCTTTTGCCAGAGAAACCCTTTGAAGGGAGAGGACTTAACCCACTTTTAAAAGACCCCTGGATGGTATCTCATCCACCCTTAGTTTTCATCGGTTATGCAGCCTTAGCCATCCCATTTGCTTATGCCTTAGCGGCTTTGATTAAAAATAAGTATGATACCTGGATAAAATCTTCTTTACCTTGGGTGGGGTTTTCTGCCCTTACTTTAGGTGCAGGGATTTTTGTAGGTGGATTTTGGGCTTATAAAGTCTTAGGATGGGGAGGTTACTGGGGCTGGGACCCTGTAGAGAATGCCTCTGTAATTCCCTGGCTCACCACTGTGGCTTTATTCCACGGGTTCGTCTTGGAAAGAAATAAAAATAGCTTAAGGAGAACCAATCTTTTTTTAGCCATAGTCTCTTTCCTTCTGGTCCTGTATGGTACTTTTCTCACCCGGAGTGGAATTTTAGCTGATTTCTCAGTACATTCCTTTACTGATCTGGGGCTTAATCAATACCTTGTTTTATTCATGCTTTTTTTTAGCGTTTTCTCCTTAGGCCTTTTGATTTTCCGTTCTTCAAAGCTAAGGGGCGCAGAGACCGGCAAATCGATCTTATCCCAGGAGTTCGTTGTTCTCTTAGGGATAATCTTTTTATCCTTATCCGCAGTTTTGATCTTAATCGGGACTTCTGCTCCTATCATAACCGGTTTCTTGAGTAAAGCCTCCAATGTTTCTATACCCTATTATATCCGGACCAATCTGCCGATTGCCATTATCTTGGGATTACTTTTAAGCCTTTCTCCTCTATTGCCCTGGAAGGAGATATCCTTTAAGGAGTTAGGAAAAAGGATAGCTTTCCCCATTGGGATAGTTATAATCCTTTCGATAATAGCTTGGGCATTTGGGGTCAGGACTTTATCCTATTTTCTTTTCCTTTTCTTTTCTATCTTTGTTCTGATTTCAAATTTTATAATTTTCTTCAAAAGATTAAAAGGGAAATTACTCAATACTGCAGGCTATTTAACCCATATGGGGATTGGGCTGATGTTTATAGGAATCCTTACCTCTTCTGGATATTCCAAGTCCGTGAAAGTAAATCTCCCAAAAGGTGAACCTAAGGAAGCTTTCGGATATCAATTGATCTTTCAAGGTGAGAAGAATCCTTCGCTGGTAAATGAGAATTCACTTTTGATACAGGTGAAAAAAGAAAAAGATAACTTCATAGCCGAACCCAGACTTTACTGGAGCGAATATAATCAAGCAATGATGAGAAAACCACATATCAGGAGAAAGCTGAGCCAAGACCTTTATTTTGCCCCTCTGGAATATAAAAAAGAGGAATTTTTCTTCTCTGAACCATTTGACCTCTCTAAAGGAGAAGAAAAGGAAATAGAAGGTTATAAGATTAAATTTTTAAGTTTCGATATGACACCGCATGGGCAGGGTGGAGAGTTTAGAGTTGGTGCTGTGCTCGAGGTTAGCTACAAGAACCAGAAAGGGAGCGCTACCCCAGCTATTATTTTCGGAGAACAGAATAAATTAACCCAGATAGAAGCTAAGTTGCCGGAGGGTAACTTTATCTTTTTGGAAAGGGTGATGGCTGACCAGAAGATGGTAACCCTTAGTATAGCCAAGAAGAAAAAAGAAGGTGGAGAAGTTCTGCTCTTAGAGGTAAGCAGGAAGCCTTTAATCAATCTTTTGTGGCTGGGTTTGATTGCGGTTATGGCTGGTCTTTTTTTAACAACCTGGAGGAGAAGTAAAGAGGCAAAGATAGGGACTTAACCAGTAAAAAAATTTATGTAGAGGAAGTCTTTAGACTTCCAGTTTTTTTATTTTAATGGGATGATCAAGCAAGGGCAACATTTGTATATAATTGAGAAGTTTGATTCCAGAAAAACCAATTGTTCTATAATCCTTTGTCACCTAGGGATATTCTCTTACCTATAAATACAATTTTATTTGACAATCAGGTTAACTGATTTTATATTGACTTTAAAGTTTGCGCCTATAGCTCAACTGGATAGAGCATCGGACTTCGGATCCGAGGGTTGAGGGTTCGACTCCTTCTAGGCGCGGATAATAGTGATTAGTGAAAAAGTGATTAGTGATTAGAAGACCACTTATAATCACTTAATCACAAAAAATCGTCCCCATCGTCTAGCCCGGTCTAGGACACCGCCCTTTCACGGCGGCAGCACCAGTTCAAATCTGGTTGGGGACGCTTTGATAAAGGCTAAAGGCAAGAGGCAACAGTCTAAAGGCTTACAAAATTTGGAGTGTAAAGCTTTAGCTTTGCTTTACCTGCTTGGGTGGACTAGAATATTTATTAACAGGTTAGGAGTTCCGTGCTCCTGACCTTGTTCTTTTTACTTGACTTTTTGAGGGGGGGAAATATAATAAAACTTAGAAAAGCAGAGACATAGATTACCAACCATTCAGCCAGGGATGGGGATGGTTGACCTACAAACTATTAACTGCAGGGGACTGCTATGAATAAGCTAATACGAATGCTTAGAAGATGGTCAAGTCGAGAGGAAATATTGGCAGTTGGTGATGATTATCTCGTAGAATGGCTTGATTCCATTGGTATGTTATCACTATTCAATAATGGCGAAGTTCACTGTAACATATGCAATGTGCAAATTGACAAAGATAATATGCAAATGATAGCCCGTTTAAAAGGAGAGTTGGTTTTTGTTTGTAATAATCCCATCTGTATCCACGACTTCATTTCGGTCATGGGGGGGCAATCCAATGATTAAAATATCTCTTCTCCTTGAAATATTAGTTCTAGGATTAATATCAATGTGCATAGCGTTATATTGGGCTTTTACACATCTTGCGCAATTGGCGATCGTAGTTACTTGGCTATGCCGTTTGTTTTCATGGGTAAGCAGAGGCATTAAGTTCAAAGCTGTTGCTAATGAGATTCAGTCTCGAATAAATGTCTCAACAGAGTCTATTGAATCAGAAGTGCAGGGTGTTATGCCCCACCCAATAAAAATCAAATGGATTACTCGGGGCAAGGAACGAGCTCAATTAGAAGATGGAGAAGTTGTAGTAAGAATCAGAAACGAGTTTGATGATGCTAGGAACATCGCAACGGCAACTATGTTGTACCTAGGTCAGGGATTGCTCCGAAGCTCTCGTCCTTACTTGGACCCAAAACTCCTTAAAGCCCTTGATCTTACGGTTGCGTGGAAAATCCTTGGGAAAACCGAGGAAACTGATCTTGCCCACTACTTTCTCAGCAACATCTTTAACCCTGTTGTAGATCGAGAGCCCATCATTCAGAGTGATTGCGAGAAAGTCGATGATCTTGATTCCAAGGGTGTTATGACTAGAGTGTTTATGCGTGAGCTACGAGGTGTTGGCACCAAGGCATCTGCTCTAGGTGAGAAACCAACATCGGACATAAAGTCTGAAACAAGGGGGTTCACGGACTTCCTTCATACTATTGTTACCAGCGAAAAGGGCGCAATTTACCCTCTTGACTTCATCGGTGACAAGATCCGAGTAGGTGTTCTTCTCATTGCGAGTATGGAAACATTAGCAATGAGTGGATTACGTGGGCACAAATATTGGTTCAAGAAGAAAAGGCAAATGGGAGTTGATACAATTTATATCCTTGCTTCTGGAGATAAGAACGTGAAACTTGCTAGGCATCTTGCTCAGTGGTCTCAGAGTGAGGGTTTCGGTGAGATCGTACGAACCCAGGCATTCATAGCCCCATCTAAACTTGGTAGGTCGGAAAAAGCCATAGTCATTTCTTGTCACAGCACAATGGTCAAAGCTGACACCTTCCTTGATCCTGAAGAGGAGGTTCATGCTATTCTTGTGAGGTACATTCCCGAAATCGCAACCGGTGGTGTCGATGTGCTTGATGTCGCAAGAGAGATAGGCGTAACAAATAAAGTGGTAGTACGCGCAAATCGAGAGAATATAAACCCAGTAGGTGCTTGCATAGGCCCGAATTGTAAATATCTTGATGAAGTAATCAAAAGTCTGGGAGAAACAGTGTGGTTTGTTGAATTCCATGATAACCCTGAAACTTTCCTCCTAAGTTGTCTCTCGATTCCTCAAGAGAAACTTGTCTCCTTAGAATTGAAACGGAATTCTGGTGAAGCCAAGGTTGTAGTGCAAGACAGAGAAACAGCCGCAATAGCAATTGGGTCTAAAGGCGTCAATTCAAAGCTAACGGGAAAGATTACAGGTCTTAGAATTCAAATTCTCACTGCTGAACAAGATCTTGCAAAAGTTAAGCCGCAATCAGCCCTATCCCCGGAAGAGATATTGAGGGAAGCCCTCATCGCGGAAATTCCAGAATTTAATGACGGGGTAATTTCAATAGTAGATATGGTTAGAGAGCCTGGTGTTCAAAGCAAAGTGGTCGTCCGACATTCCAATATTAATGATAAGGCAGTTAGCGTATGTGTAGGTCGTAACAAACAACACATCAGAACTTTAGTTGAAAAGCTAGGAGAAAATATCTGGTTCGTCGAACGTCATGAAGATCCTGAGGTCTTCCTATTGGGGTGCCTAGTTATTTCCCGTAATCGAGTACTATCAGTAAAAATTAATGATGTTGTGCGTACCGCTCAGGTTTTTGTAACCGATACTGAAACTTGCGCAATAGCCATTGGTGAACAAGGTATCAATGCTCGTCAGGCAGCTCAATTGACAGGTTTACGTTACATTAAGATAAGTGTTACTTAGTCTCGTAGGTCAAGCATGTTCATAGGACTGCTTGACGAAAAAGATTGTCAACCACCTTTCCTTTGGCAGGGATGGTTGACCTACAAGCTAATCTATAGGACGGGTGCTCAGAGAGTTACCGTGCCTTTATCTATAAGCCGGAAAATATATAACTAAATATGAATTCGTTAACTACGATTTCGTCACTTGTAGCCGAAAGCGAAGAAATCATGAAGATGGCTCTACGGGAATTTAAGCACTTGAGAGATTCCAGCGTTCCGTCTCAATGGATTGAACTGCGTCAAAGATACGAAAGATGGTATCGAGCTTGTATTAATCTAATGAAAGCAAGTCAGTTCTCTGGGTTAGAAGACTTCAAAAATCTGTATTCGAATGACCACCCAGATTTGCCCAGCATTAAGACAGCTTTACTGTTAGGATTTTCAATGCAAAATTATTCTGGATTTAGTGACCGAGTAGAGAACCAAGTTGCAATTATTCAGTCATTAAAAAGTATGCTAAATCATTCCCGGAACAAAGCGAAAATCAACCATATTCCATCATCGCGTTTTGTCGACGTGAGTAGAAGGAAGTGGGACTTCTTCATCTGTCACGCAAGTGAAGACAAGGCTGAGGTCGTTGAGCCTCTTGCTGTTGAACTCGCCTCTCGAGGTGCAATTGTATGGTATGACCGATGGACTCTTCAGATCGGCGATAGCCTTAGCGCTAAGATTGACGAAGGCCTTGCAAGTTCACGCTACGGGATTGTAGTTTTAAGTCCGCACTTTTTCACGAAACCTTGGCCACAACGGGAGTTGAGTGGGCTCGTTCAGCGGGAGATGGAGGGCAGGAAGGTCATCCTTCCCGTGTGGCATAAGGTAGACCATACATTTGTCGCTCGTCACTCACCTACCCTCGCAGACAAGATGGCTGGCTCGACAAGCATAGGCATTGCCGCTCTGGCCGCAAAACTTCACGAAACGACTGGCAAGTTACTTAAATCTGGCGACCTGTCTTGGTCTACTGTACCTTCACATAATTCGGCTACATTAAACATCGGATATCAAAAAGTAAAGGTCACGAGTACCCTTCACTGTTATAGTCTCACCGCCACTCTAACTCTCCTAGTTCCTCCTGACCAAGGGAGACTTCGTCTACAGTTTCTTTGGCCCCATGAGGTTCGTATCGTGCACCTGTCAAACATTCGCGAGGGAACCTCACGGCGACTGGGTGGTGTGGATTATAGAGAGCTTGTTCTTGATTGGGAGCACCGCGTGTTCCCTGGGGAAACAGTAGATATGCTTGGGCCAGGAACTACTCATCAGATCGAATATGAGTATGATGACGAAACATGGCGGACCCTTGCCGAGAATCCAAGAGAGATTCAATATACTCTGTACTTCGAGGATCACGCTCCTATCACTGGTAAAAAACCATTCCAGGACCTCAATGTTTACTAACATTAAGTAGTTAAGGAGCCCCGTGTTCTTAACACTATTAAAGGTTTTGAACTCCCCCCATACCCACACTCTTAAAAAGAGAGGGGGATTAAGGGGGTGAGTTTGGCAACAGTGGTTGGGTGCCCAGTGCTCCTGACCTACGGGGCTAACTTGATATGAAACTTTTTGATTTTCACGGATCTCATTTTGATGTCGGACTTGCGGTAGGGAAGACTTTCAGACAACAAATTCAAGAGACTCTGGCGAATAACGTTTTACTGCAAGATACGTTCCTTCCATTTCATCGCACAACCGAAGGTCAATTGAAGTACCAGGAGCTGATTCGGTTGCACCGCTTGCGATTCCCGGAGTATCTTTCCGAACTGGATGGAATTTCCCAAGGTGCCGAGGCGTCGTTTGAAGAGTTATTCCTCCTCAACCTGCGAGGAGAATACAGACGGTATGCTGGAGAATCGGAAGATTTTGGCTGTTCGACATGTTCGCTTCTGACTGCCGATGATGCGCTCTTTGCTCATAACGAAGACGGTTCTCAAATTTATCATAACCAGATGTATTTGGTGCGACTTGAGGTTTTGAGAAAGCCTACTTTGACAGCACTTTGCTACCCGGGATTTCTTCCAGGAAATGCTTTTGGCTTTAACAGCGAAGGTGTATGCTTTTCGGCAAACAGCATTTTGCCAAAAACAATTGGCATCGGGCTGGGAAGATATTTCGTCGCTCGCTCATTGTTTGAGGCAAAATCCTTAGAAGAAGCGATTCGACTCGCAACTATTTCGGGGCGAGCTTCGGGTTTCAACTATACGATTGGATGTTTAAAGGAACGTCGCATCATAGATGTCGAGGTTTCACCAAGCAGTTATAATCTCCTCGAAATTAAAGGTTGTTTTTTTCATGCCAACCATTACATAAAGCTCTCTGAAGTCGAACAGTTGATCACCCCTTCCAGTCAAGCTCGACAACATCGGGGGGAAATACTCTTGGCAAAAGGAGTAGCCCAAAACAAGACAGGTGTGTTGAATATCCTACGAGACCGTGAAGTGCAGGATTATCCGATACTGCGCGATGGGAAGCCGCCGGACGGTAGTATGACTCTTGTGACAGCTCTGTTCGACCTTTATTCAAAGACGCTCACCATTTACCCGGGTGGCGTGGAAAGGACGAATCAAAAACTTGAGCCCCTGATTGAGATATCCATGACAGGATGATAACGGTATCTAAGAGACGCGGCTACGATCAACTCCAGTTTCTCAAAGTCAAAAACTTAGCTGTTTGGCAAGCGTACTTTCACGGCGGCAGCACCAGTTCAAATCTGGTTGGGGACGGGGAGAAATTGCTCATAAGTTTTCAAGTGGTAGG
>Ga0209979_1002103_pt1 | contig 19789 bp, 22 predicted proteins | sample AnhtaG_FD_183114 | JGI IMG/M metagenome (GOLD analysis project Ga0209979, IMG submission 183114) | Deep subsurface microbial communities from Anholt, Denmark to uncover new lineages of life (NeLLi) - Anholt_01485 metaG (SPAdes) (version 2) | ecosystem: Environmental > Aquatic > Marine > Oceanic...
CCCAAAAAATGAAAATCGCAAAAAAAAGCTGCAAACCAATCCCCCAAAGAACAACACGCCAGTTGATAACTTTCCTGTTAGAGGAGCAGAGCCAGGCGACTCCAGCCAGGACAAAAATCCCAAAAAAGCTGACAAGGTTGTATATATCCATCCTTTAACTAACCCTTGAAGCTATATTTTATTGTTTACTTCAAGCAGGACTAATTTGTGTTGAGATTTTTGTCCTCGGACAATTTTCACGCTGGAGGGAGGAAGACCGAAGTGGGAAGCTATTGTTTTTACGACTTCTTTGTTGGCTTCGCCTTTAGAAGGAGGGGCGGACACTCGAACTTTATACTCTCCAGAACTCACCTTCTCTATGCCGGGCTTGCGGGCACGGGGCTGAACTTTGATGTTTAAATAGATTTTATCTTTCTGGTTCAAGACGCAGCCTTGCCCACAGATTTTCAGTTAAATGCTGGCGATGAAGACAGCGCCTGCTCTCTCAGCTGATGTGCGTAATCTGCGAGAGTTACAGTAAAGAATTGATCCACAAACATGATCAAAAAAATAACAATAATGGGAGTTATATCAATCCCTCCCATTTTATTAGGGGGAACGAACCTCCTTATTGGTCTCATTACTGGCTCTGTTAAATGATAAAAGATGACCGCAAGCTGATAGAGGGCAGGAATCCTGATCCAGGATAGAATAACCCTGAAAAAAACAATCAACATGTAGATCGTTAAAGCACCGTGGATAATTCGAGCGAAGGCACTTAGAAAATTGGCAAAAAGAATCATTTTTTCATTCTCAGTTTATCAACTTAATCTTTTCGTAGTCTTAATCCAAAATATTTTTATACTTGGCAAATAGTTCTTTGAGCTGTTGCTTGGTGGCGATATAACCGCTCAAGTACAGAGATAGGTTCGGCTTCATGGGGTCATTGGACTTTATCACAACATATTCCCTCATCACTCCTTTTCTTTTGCTGGGAGGTATTCTTATCTCTACTTCTGCCTCTTTCCCTGCAGCGATCTTAAGGGGAAAAGTAATCTTTTTACCGCCTGAAAAAAAAGAGGCACGCTTGTGCGTGCAATTGACTCTTAATTCCAACTCGCCCCTGTTTTTAACCTTTGTTCTGGCTTGAATCTCTTCGTTTTCCAGAATCAAACCAAGGTCAATAGCATGACGGTCCAGGAAAATTCTGGGCCTGGGGGGAACCTCTATCTCGGCTGAGACAGCGAGACGCTTGCGAGTTTGCGTGGGATCGTTTGATTCCACATTGATATATTTGGTGTTCTTGCCTTCAAATCCCTTGGTGTTAAAGGTTAATTTTATCTCTCCTTCTTCTCCAGGGGCAATTTCCTTCTTAGAGAGGAGGGCCGCAGTGCATCCGCATGAAGTCGTGACTTTTTTTATCTTAAGGGTTTCGTCGCCCTCGTTTTTGAACACAAAGATATGAGTTAAAACCTTCCCTTGTTTTATCTTGCCAAAATCTTTTGACTCTTCTCTGAATTTAATTTTTGGTCCCTCGCCCGCGAATATAAAGCTTCCTGAAAGAAGAAGACAGGCTAAAATGAGAACGAGGGAAATTCGACTTTTTTCACTCAATAGTCTATTCATTGTCTGCTCCTCTGGATTTTTTTAAATATTAACATTTTTTCCTAGTGAGAAGCAAGTCTGGCCCCTTGAATTTTCCTGCGCCGCATTTTTTATAGAGCCATCGATTCCTTGACAGCCAGTTTTCCCTTATCTATAATTTTAACTGTGGAGAAGATTCCTAATTTTTTATTTTTCATAACTCATGAAGAAAAAAATAGCTAAAGCCTGCGCCCTTGTGCTCGCCGCATCTCTCCTTTTCTTATCGGTGGCCAGAGGGGAAGAAGTCCTGAGAAAGCTTAAGGTTGTCACCGAACAGGCAAACATCAGGTTAAAACCCAGTATAGGAAGCATAATTATCAAGCAAGTCCCTGAGGGCACAATCCTCGAATCAACCGGACAAGAGGGCGAATGGTTCTTGATTCAGTTAACACCTGACGAACTAGAGCGAGTCACAGGTTATGTTCATGAAAGCATGGTTATCATTATTGAAGGCCCTCCAAAAGAGCAAGAAGAACCAGAGATAATAGAAGAACCAGAGATAATAGAAGAAACAGAGATAGTAGAAGAACAAGAGATAATAAAAGAACCAGAAGAACCAGAAAAGCCAGAGGAGGAGAAAATAGAGGAAACACCCACTCAAGAGCCTGTTGTCATACCACCCACTCAGCCTGTTGTCATACCACCTCCCCCCTCCAAACCTCCTGAATTCCTTTTTGATCTTGTTTTTTCCGGTGGAGGAAGTTTTATTTCTGGAGGAGATTTGAACGATGGATCACAGGGCTTTGCTGACTACCGCAGCAATATCCTCGCAGTCCGGCCACAAGGACAGGCCAAACCAGCCCATCTGAGCTATATCTTAGGAGGAGAGCTTACTCTGGCGTTATCTTCTCATTTTTCGCTGGGAATAGGTGTAGACTATTTTCTTGGAGAAAGGGAAAGCTTGGTCGAATTCCCAGATGACCCATCCTCAGAAACCCTCACCACCCATCCTAAGATACAGGCAGTTCCTTTAAGGCTTGCTATCTCTTACTATCCCGTTCCCAATTTTTATGCAAAAATTGGAATTGAGTATTACCTTGCCAAATGCGCCTATTACTATCGCTCCGAAAGAGCAGGGTCATGGGAGGAATGGCAGGGGGAAGCTACAGCACAAGATTTCGGAGTTCTGGCTGGCCTTGGATTTGAGTTTGAGCTTACCTCTTCTTTCGATTTCATCATAGAAGCTACGGTCCGCTACGCAAGAATATCAGGATTCAAAGGAAGAGACAGGTCCAAAGATTCAACAGGCACTAACCACATAGAAGAGGGAACACTCTATTTTTACCGGGTACAAACCGCAGGCGAAGATTCCTATCCGCTCCTTTTCATCCGGGAGGATACACCCACTGAAGCCAACGTCTTTGATCCTAGAGAAGCAGTCATAAATTTTTCTGGCCTGAGTTTAAAAACCGGCTTCAGAATAAAATTTTAGTATTCAATTTGATCCCATTTTCTTTAAGAGAGCGATATGGTGGGCGTGTATTCCCCTGAACAAAGGGGATATCTTAACGACTTTTAAGCCAGCTCCTTCAACTTCGTTGTAAAACTCGCGGCGAGGTATCATCTTTATCCGTGTCCTGCTTTTCTTAATCCTTCTCCTTAATATTCTCTGGAGATTATGGAGTAAATTCTTCTGGTAATAGGAGAGAATCACCCAATCTGAGGAAGCCCGGGAAAATTCTTTAAGAATAAACTCCCGCTCTTCTTTTTCATGGACATGATGGAAAAATCGCATGGAGAGAAGGAGAGAGAATACGCCTTTCTTAAAAGGCAAGCCTTGTTTGGCATCCGCCACAACACCTGAAAGAAAACGAGAGTGGGGGTGTTCGCCTTTCTCGCGTGCGCGTTTTACCATATGAAAAGATAAATCGCTGCTCACCAAAGTGAAGTCCTTATCGAGAAGCAAGTCAGAGAAGCGTCCGTAACCGCAGGGAACATCTAAAACAAGAAGAGGACCTCCCCCTATTTTGCTGAGAATTTTCCGCAGAAGCCTCCCTTCTCTTCCATGAACAAACCTCTGGTCAATTCCTCGGTACCTTTTCCGTTCATACTCTTCAACCTCTTGTTTTTCAAAAGGCATATTCGATGACTCCCTGATGTTCATCCCTTTTTTCTGGGCCTGTTCCATAAAAATGGGGCCTGGCCCCATTTTTATCTTTTTTCACTCCAAAAATACATATTTGGGGCGTCCGTCAATTTTTATTCGATCGTCTTTGAAGGGAATCTCTTCTCCGTCGCGGCTCAACATTCCCGTAATTCGCCTCAGGAAAACATACTCACATGGAGCGTCTTGAGTCCAACAGACAACAAAATTATTCTTTCCCTTGCAAAACGAAAATATCATTGCCTCCGGATGCGGAATTTTCCCTGTAAAAGTGCTCCCCTCAAGGAGTGAGACCATGGTTTTCAGCGCATAAAAGCTGGGCCGTTTCCTCCATTCCTTCTTGCGGCTGTCGATAAGTCCGTAGCCCGGGGCAACCAACTGCCACCAGTAAATCCTCTCGACTAAGCCGCTTGTCAAGCAAAGGATAAAATAGCGAACAAGATAGTTGGCCTGCTCTTCCTCTGAAACATTTGGCTTGCCCGAGGCAGGCGAGTATTTCCCCGCTCCTTTCAAGGGCCAATTGACCTCTGTTATCCACAAATCACGCTTTCTCCCGCACGAACCATCCACCACCGCCTTCAGCAGAGCAATCTTCCTGGAGGTATCCCAGCCATACTGCAAATTTTCCGGGGCTCCCATCCTATCAACATAAAGAAGAGAACTCACCTTAGAAAAAGGAATGGCATTCAAGACAGGCGGATAGAGATGAAACTCAAAATCAATCACAGCCGGCCCCACAAGTTTAACGTTGTATTTTTCAGCCAGAGATACGGCTGGAAGAGCAAGCTTCAGATACTCTCTGTAACTCCAGACTCCCCACTTTGTCCTGTTCCAGGCATGACCCACTTCAAAAAATGATGCAGTCCCCTCAAAGCGGGAAAAAACCTCTTCCAAGAATTGCTGCCAGCGCGAGGGATTGAACACATCACCCCTTTGCTGAAGGAGAGCAACCGTGAGCTCAATATCGTATTTCGGGAGATGCTTAAAGAATTTTTCGAAGACATCGAGTTTCTCTCTCTCCCAGGAAGGAATCCTGACAAGGGTCTTCCGGACTCCGGTCTCTTTTAAAAGCTCAAGGACTTCCTCTGCTCTCTCTTCTGAAGGAGAAACTGAAAGAGCTACGGGACTTTCTATCCTGACCGGCTCTTCATACATTTTTTTCCGGTACTCTCGATAAAGGGATAAGATGGGAACCGCCCTGCGAATGTTTGAAGCCAGGAAGCCGAAGTAGCTCGCTGTATGTTTCAAATGATAGCGAAGCCTGTCTTTTTTTAAGGCGATATTATGGGGCTGGTCAGCATAAACGTTCCAACGGAATTCAAAACTCATCCTACTGAATCTTTAATTTCTGGGCTAATTGTCTCAGCCTTAGTTTTTTCTTAAGTTTAACAAATTGCGTGTATGAAGTTTTATTTATTCTATACCAAAACCAATGGAATCTCTTCACATGAGTCGCTCCCAAATAATGCTGCAAAAAAAAGCGCTGAAAATCAAGAGGCACTCCAAGACGAATGAGATTCTCCACGCCGCTCAAGAGGTCTATTCGCTTCTTGGTCCTGATGCGGTTGGTGTCAATAAGATAAAACCTGAATTCCCCTGGCTTATCTTCCTTGACCAGGATGTTTCCATCAGAAAGATCACGATGGAGAATCCCCTTTTTATGGCAGGTAGAAAGATGCTGGCTCAAGGAGACAAGGAGTCGACGAAGCTCAGAAGGAGGAAGTTTAGGGAAGAGGAAGCGAATCTCTTCGGCTCCTCCTACTCTCTCTGCCAGAAAAAAGCTCTGGTCCAAGAAAAGCCCCTTTCTTTTCTCTAAGTAAGCTACAGGAGGAGGCGTCTCTATCCCCCTCTCAACTAAAGCTACAGCGCCACGCCAGGATTTAAATGCCTTTCCGCGCAGAAAGAGGCTTTTCAGCCTGTTCGCTCCCCTGGATCGAAACTCTTTAATAACAATTTCTACTTTGCTTTCATCCTGCTGGGGAAGAGCAACAACGCCCACTCGATTCCGCCTGTCAAGAAGAATTTCTGTATCCCGGTCGCTCAATAGACGGCTGCAATCAGAAATCGCCTGGACAAAAAGAGGATGATTGTAGGATGCCTGGACTCGCCCCTTGAAAGGAGGTAAGGAAAGGGGCTGATCATACTCATGTTTCATCGGATTATTCATCCTCCCCGAATGATAAAATTTTTCTTCAGTATTTTGATAAGAGTGCGGCCAATGGCCTCTGGTGAAAATTTCTGGCTTACCAGTTGATAGCCTCTCTCAGCGATTCCTTCCCTTAAATCCTCATCTCTTTTAAGCTCAAGGATAGCCTGTGCCAGAAGATCCGACCTCAATTCTTGAATGAGAAATATATTTTCTCGATGTGAAAAAAATTCCTCAACTGCAGGAGTCTGACCTGTGATGACGGGTTTCCTCATCCCCATCGCCTGGAATATCTTATGAGGAACTACTCGCCTGGCCTTTTCTGTCCTGCCGAAAATTCCAAGACAAATATCCGAAGAGGCAATCCTGTTAGGCAGCTCGTTCAGAGGTAACCAGTCTTCAAAAAGAACATTGCTTAAACCGTGCTTGAAGGCTAAATCCTTCGCCAGAAGGAGTGTCTGCCCTGAGCCTACTAACCTGAACTGGATCGACGGCTCTTTGCTGGAAATGATATTTGCTGCCTCCAGTATGCAATCCACACCATGGAGAGGGAGAAATGAACCAAAAAAAAGCACTGTGAATCGGTTTTCTTTTTCCGCAACCGCAGAAGGTCTAAAAAGATCATCATCAAATCCGACAGGGAGCACTTCTACTTTTTTTGAGGGAAGGCCGTACTTCTGGCAGAAATAATCTTTGTGCGCTTGAGTGTCGGCCAGAATAAGGTCTGATAGCTTAAAGGCCCAGTAATCGATCTTGAAATTTAACCGGGCCTGCCAGGAGTTGAGGGGTTTTCTTTTCCAGTCTATTATTTTCGTCTCAAAACGACCAGCCAAAGGGTCGAATACGATCTTTTTTGAAGAGAAAATAGAAAGGATTTTGACCAAAGGAACATCCTTCTGACAGAATTCAGGGACAAAAAAGACATTATGTCTGGTATAAGAGCTTAGGTACCGAGATGCCAGGAGGGGATATCTCAACCAGAACTTATATTTTGGTGGAAGCCAGCATTCTGAAACCTCAACGCCATTCAATCTCAATCCCTTTTTTATGACTGTATTCCTGGGGTACTCAGGGTCGTAAGCGCCAAAAAAACATAACCTCATTTTTTGCTTATAAATATCACCCCTTATCCTATTCTGTCAACAGACATGGATAGTAACAACGCCAAAAGTATCACAAAAAAAATTGGAAGCTCCCCCCATTTCACAAAGGATAATAAAGGATTTTTATTGAAATTGGGATGAAAAATCAGTAAAATTACTAAAGTTGGGGTACATTAAGTTGGCAAGGAGCAAACTTAATTCTAATTGTCGGCAGAACTAATATAACATTTCTTTGAAAATCTGGGTTTTATTTTGACTATACTCACTAGCTAAGTGAAAGCATCATAAATGAAAATGTATTTTCTACGGCAGGGGAGGTGAGAAATGTTTGATAAAAGGAAATTTCCAAGACTCGGGGAAATATGGGAACTGGATTACAGGACGATAGGCTTAGAAGAGTTTAAAAAGGATCCCCTTAACAGTTGTACTGTGAACATCAGCGGCGGAGGAATCCGTTTTGAAGCTGATGAGGAAATTCCCAAGGGAACCATGCTTGCTCTCGAATTGAGATCAGCGATCTTTCCCTCCACTATAATCGGTATAGGGAAAACTATTTGGTGTAAGATGGGAAGGCGGGAAGACAAATATGACATTGGCATTGAATTCTGGTGGACAGGCTGGAGAGACAATGACGCCCAAAAAGCGCTGTCGGAATACGTTAGCAAAAAAATCCCTGAGCATAGCTGAATCGGCTGAATAGAAGCACTTCTTCCTCAAAGAGTTCATTTCCTGGAGTATATGAATCCTTTGGCTTTCCTCTAGTTTATCTGTAGATTTAAAAGGTGGGCTTGATAAATCAAGCCCCTACAAAAGATGAATCAAACACCTACACAGGATGGATCATTCCCCTGCACAAGTTGAATCAAGCCCCTACAAAAGATAAATCAAGCCCTTGCAAAAGATGAATCGAATCCCTACACAGGATAGATCATGCCCCTACACAAGATGAATCATGCCCTTGCAAAAGATGAATCAAGCCCCTACACAAGATAAATCAAACACCTACACAGAATGGATCATGCCCCTACATTAAGAAAAAAAGGGGAATTCGTTTTTTAAATGTGCCGCCTAATCATTGAGTTATTGCAACAATCTCCACATTTTCCCGCTTTTTCTTATTTGACGGGGAAAAGGATTATAGTATAAGATAGCACGAAGGAGAGATAAGATGGCTATAGATCCTCAACTTCTTGAAATTCTGGCTTGTCCTGTATGCAAAGAAGATGTGAAGCTTACAGCAGATGAGAAAGGCCTCAAATGCGTGAAATGCCACCGCGTCTATCCCATAAAAGACGACATCCCGGTTATGCTCATCGACGAGGCAACCATTGATTCAGAAAGGCCGACAAAGGATTGATCCTTCCCAGATAAAAAAAATCCTTCTGATCAGACTGAGACGTATCGGCGACGTCATCCTGACCACTCCCGCCATTTCTGCCTTAAGACAGGGTATTCCGGCGGCGTCTATTTCTTACATCGTTGAGAGACCTTACAGGGAGCTCGTTGAAGGAAATCCAAACCTGGACAATGTCATTGTCCTTGAGAGAAAACAAAGCCTAAGAGATTTCCTCAAACTTACCCGGCTGATTCGGAAAGATAAATACGATGTTGTCCTTGATTTTCATGGAGGACCGAGAGCATCTCTCATCACCTTGCTTTCCAAAGCGAAATTAAAAGTAGGTTACAGGGTCAAATATAAAAATTTTATCTACAACATTAAGCTCCCTCGCAGCCCTAAAGAAGGATATTTCCACAGCGTCGAAAACCACATCAATCTAGTAAAAGCTCTGGGAGTGGATGTCAAATCTCTTCCTCCTCTTTATCTTCCTCAGGCACGAAAAATTGAGGCCGAAAAAATAAATAAATTCATTGATGAAAACTCGCTCGAAGGGAGCAAAATTATCACCATCCACATCAGTGCGGGAAACGCATTTCGCAGCTGGGGTGCTGATAACTTAGTGCAGCTTACAAAGCTTCTTGCTCAGCAACCCAATGTCAAGATTGTCCTGATAGGAACCAGTGAAGACCAAAAAGCGGAGGAAGAAATCCTGAAGAAAAGCACGGCTTCTCTTCTCTCTCTGGTCGGCAGACTGAACTTAAGGGAAGTCAAAGAGCTTATCTCTCATTCTTCCCTTTTTGTGGGCCCTGATAGCGGCCCGATGCACATCGCCGCTTCAACCTCAACACCCATTGTCGCTCTCTTTGGACCCAATCTTCCGGCCTTTAACGCTCCGTGGCAGGCCGAAGCCTTCGTGGTTGAAAAGGAGCTTGATTGCCGGCCCTGCAAACAAAGAAATTGTATATACGAGGACTTCAGGTGTTTGCGGAGCATCGAGCCTGAAGAAGTCTACCAGGCCTGTCTTCGTTTTATTTAAAAAGAACTTGTCCCAAGGTTGCATGATATATTAAGATTCATTTCTAGGAAAATGGGGCCTGGCCCCATTAATTAAAAAATGAAATTTTTTGATTTTTACAAAGGAAAGAGCCCCTGGCTCTCACTCCTGCCCTTATTCATTGCTCTCTATCTACTATTCTCTATGGTGTCAATAAGCCTGAGCCAGATATTCCTCTCCCTATCTCTCATCTTCTGGATCATCATGCTCATCCGGGAAAAGCAAAAGTTAATCTTCCCATCTTTCTTCTGGCCGTTATTGGTCTACGCCGCCTTATCGCTTGTCTCATCCTTCCTGTCTGTCAATCCAGAGATGAGTTTAAAAGACAGCAAAGAGCTCCTTCTTTTTCTGATTATCCTCATAGTTTACACAGGCTTCCTGGAGGAAAAGGGACTTAAAAAAGCCAACCTGGCTCTTCTGGCATCAGCCTATCTGAGTTCACTTTATTATTTATTTAATTATTTCTCTAAGGCTCGATGGCCATTTGAGAGGACAACAGGATTTATTGGACAACTCATGACTCAGGCTGGACTCCTCCTTCTTTTTAGCTGCATAGCCTTAAGCATGTTTCTCTTCTACCGCGAGAGAATAAGATATCTATGGGGCCTGGGATTTCTTCTTTCTCTTGCTGCGCTTGTCCTCACTCAAACCCGAAGTGCCTGGCTGGGGTTGGTCATCGCTGCGTCACTCATCTTGTTCCTGTATAAGCCTAAAGCCTTAATCATCGTTCCTTTCGCGGTCGGACTTTTGTATCTGGCAAGCCCTCTACCCTTAAAAAAGAGAGCACTCAGCATCTTCAGCTCAGAATACCCATCGAACAAATACAGGATTGAATGGGTTGCGGCTGGGATAAAAATCATCAAAGACTTTCCTCTCTTTGGAACTGGCCCTGACACTGTGGATATGGTCTTCCAAAAACCTAAATACGGTCTCTCCGAGGAAGCCAAAAAGAATGTCCATCTCCACAACAACATTCTTCAGATCGCAGCCGAAAGAGGGATTCCAACCCTTCTCGCCTGGCTTACCTTCATGGTCTGGATCTTTATCTCTCTTTTCAAGCTTCTCAAGAACAAAGATCCCACACTCCGTCCATTCACAGTAGCTGCACTAGGTGCACTTTTAGCTCTCTTCACTGCAGGCCTCTTTGAATACAATTTCGCTGACTCTGAAATCACAGCACTTTTTCTATACATGATAACCATCCCTTTCTCCCTCGCTCGAATTCAGGAAAAAGAAGGTAGGACTTAACTTGTCATTGCTTCGTCGCTTCGTTCCTCGCAACGACAGATAATTATGTAACTCTTGGACAAAACCTAAGGATAATTAGACGAAACCTAAGGGTAAAAAGTATAAATTGAAGTTAAGAAAGAAAAAAGTTCTTCTATTCCTTTTGGCTCTTTTCTTGCTCTACGCACTCTGGCTGAGCTTTAATATTCTGAGGTTTAAAACATATAAAGCCCCGGCATTAAAATCCTCCCCTCTGGAAATTGAAGGAGTCTACCACATCCACACCACCTACTCAGACGGAAGAAAAAGCCTGGATGAAATCGCAAAGCTTGCTTCTCAGGCTAACATAGATTTCATTATTCTTACTGACCATGGCAATCCTAATCATGAGTCTTATTCGAGCCAGGGTTGGAAAGAAGGAGTTCTCGTTCTTGCAGGATCTGAGCTTTCGGTAAGCCGGGGCCATCTTGTGGCTTTAGACTTCGAACTCCCCTCGGGCCGCTTTTCTCTAAACACCGAAGATGCTTTTTACGAGATAAAAGCAGGGGGAGGATTTTCGATTATCGCCCACCCTTATTCAAAGACCCAGTGGTCATGGGGAAAATTTATGGAATATTCAGGGATTGAAATTATAAATGGCGATACTGCGCTGAAAAAAAATATCCTTGCCTCAATCCCTTCGCTCCCGGCACTTCTGATAAAACCTGAGTATGCCTTTTTAAAAATGTTCGACAGCCCTCATCGAAACCTAAGAAAATGGGACGAACTCAACAACCTTCACCCGATTTACGGCTATTTTAGCCTGGATGCGCATCTCCTCTACCGTCCTGCTCTTAACCTCCTCCGCCTTCATCTTTTGCTCCAATCACCCCTTTCAGAGGATTTTGATACAGCCCAGCATCAAGTCTATGAGGCATTAAGAAAGGGAAGATTTTATAACTCTATCCATGCGGCTGCTCACGCACATGGATTCAGGTTCAGTGGAGAAGAAGAGGAAAAAACGGTGCTCATGGGCGGCACAGTAATGTTGGATTCTCCGGTTCTCCTTAACATCGAAGCTCCGTTTCCTTTTGCCAAAGACATTCATCTAGTTCATAATGGAAAAATGATATTTCGCTCCACCGAAGACAGCATTTCTTACGAAGTTGCACATCCAGGATCTTACCGTGTGGAAGTCTATCTCACCGAGAGATCTCCATTGGGTAAGAATATACCCTGGATCGTTTCTAATCCTATATTTTTAAGAGAGGATGACAAATGATAAACATAGAATCTAAAAAGGTGCGTCAAATTATTAAGAATTTCAAGGATAAGAGAGTCCTTGTTTTAGGGGACCTCATGCTTGACAAATACCTCTGGGGCAATGTCATACGTATTTCTCCGGAGGCGCCTGTTCCTGTCGTTGAGGTCAAGAAGGATACATCCTGCCTGGGCGGAGCGGGAAATACCAGCCATAACCTGAAAAGCCTGGGAGCTTTCCCACTCCTCGTGGGCGTTGTCGGCAATGATGCAGAAGGACAGTGGATCAAAGAAAATGTTCCTGACAACCGTGGTATTATCGCCGATGATAACCGTCCCACCATTGTAAAAACGCGAATCATTGCTCACCAGCAGCAGGTAGTTAGAGTAGATCTGGAAAAAAAGACAGCGATCTCTTCGATGATTGAAGAGCAGATGTTCAATTTTATTCAGGAAGAAAAATACGACGGTATCCTCATCTCCGATTATAACAAAGGAACCCTCACCAAATCGCTTGTGAACAAAGTGCTTTCCTTTGCCCAGGAAAGAAGAATTCCCGTCATTGTTGATCCCAAGTTTGAGAATTTTTTTCTCTTTTCTCCCGTCACACTCATCGCGCCTAACCACTTTGAGGCAGAAAAAATTGTCCAGCACGATTGCTGGACTGACTCTGAGGTAGAAAGGGCAGGTCAAAAAATCCTCTCTCAAATTTCAGCTCTATACCTCATTCTCAAAAGAGGAGAGCAGGGCATGACAGTATTCGAAAAAGGGAAAAAGCCGTTGCATATCCCCACTGGTGCCAAGGAAGTCTACGATGTTACAGGAGCGGGGGACACAGTGATTGCCACAGCCGCCCTGGCCCTTCTCTCAGGAGGTTCGATCCAGGAGGCCGCGATACTTGCCAACGCAGCCGCAGGAATAGTCGTGGGCAAAATGGGAACAGCAGCTGTGACTTCAGAGGAGCTCCTTTCCTCCTTGGCCATTTAATATTCTTGTAGGGGTTTGATTAATTGCTCCTCTTTTTTTATTGTAGGGGCTTGATTTATCAAGCCCACCTTATAATTCGTTTATCATTTGCTTGCAAAAGGATAAATTATTATAATTATAAGTTAAATAAGAATGTGTGGCGTAGTCGGAATTTATGGTAATGATGATGTCGTAAGAGACATCTATCAAGGCTTATTGGCGCTCCAGCACCGAGGCCAGGATTCAGCCGGAATCATCACCTACAGCAACCGCTTCCACATAAAAAAAGGAAACGGTCTGGTCAGGGACATCTTCACTGCAGAACATGTTCAACGCTTAAGAGGCAATATCGGCATCGGCCACACCCGCTACCCAACAATCGGCGGTGTAAGAGGAGAAGATGCCCAGCCCTTTCTTGTTAATTCTCCTTTTGGAATAATCATGGCCCACAACGGAAATGTCATAAATTACGCCGAACTCAAAAAAACCTTGTTTGAAAAACACCACCGCCTCTTAAACTCCGATAATGATGTGGAGGTTATCCTGAATATCTTTGCTCAGGAATTGGCTGAACAGAAAACAAAAGCGCTAAAACCCCAGCATGTCTTTAAGGCTGTGGAAGAAGTGTTTAAGAGAGTCAAGGGCGGTTACTCTGTAGTAGCCTATATCGCTGGACAAGGGATAGTCGCTTTTAGAGATCCTTACGGAATCAAACCCCTACTTTATGGAAGACGTCATGACGGAATTCTTCCTTCTTATGCCATCGCCTCTGAAAGCGTGAGCCTGAACATCATGAATTTCGCTGAAATTGAAAATGTGGAGGCTGGCCAGGCTATTTTTATCGATAAAAAGCGCCGACTTCACGCCAGAAAGCTTTCTAATTGCGCCCATTCTCCTTGCCTTTTCGAATGGGTTTATTTTGCCCGGCCCGATTCTTTTCTCGACAATGTCAATGTCTACGACTGCCGGGTCAACCTGGGTCGCCTCCTGGCAGATGAGATAAAAAAGCATGACCTCAAGATAGATATTGTAGTACCTGTGCCCGATTCAGCCCGGGATGCAGCCATCGAAATCGCCAGAAAACTCAACTTGAAATACAGAGAAGCATTGGTAAAAAATCGCTACATCGGCCGAACTTTTATCATGCCCGCTGACCACAAGCGGAAAGCTTCTGTCCGACAGAAATTAAACCCTATCCCCTCTGAATTTAAAGAAAAGAATGTCCTCCTTGTGGACGACAGCATAGTCAGGGGAAATACCTCCCGCGCGATTATTGATCTGGTCCGTGAATGCGGTGCGAAGAAAGTCTATTTTGCTGCCTATTCCCCTCCCTTGAGATTCCCTTGCGTCTATGGTATTGACATGCAGACCAAAAGCGAGTTTGTGGCCCGAGACGCAAACCTTGACCAGATAGCTAAAAGAATAGGGGCGGATAAGGTTATTTACCAGACACTGGAATCGCTCAAAAAGGCTGTGGGTCTTGGAAACAAGAATCTCAAGAACTTCTGCGGAGCCTGTTTTGACGGGATTTATCCCACAGGCGATGTTACTCCCAAAATCCTCAAAGAGATCGAAAAAGAGAGGAAACTTATCCAGGAGAGCCAGCTCGAACTAAAATTCTATTAGATGCGGGGACTTCTTAGAAATGGGGCCTGGCCCCATTTTTTATTAGAAGTGGGGACTTAGACTCTCTTTCTCCAGTATTCTAATAAATCGCGCAGGGACTGTTTAAAAGGAATTTTTGGTTTCCATCCAGTAAGCTCTCTAAATTTTGTGCAATCAGAGAAAAGAACGGGAGCATCAGAAGGCCTCAACCTCGCAGGATCTAACTTGGTCTTCACCTTAACTTTACTCATAGAGAGAAGAAGGTCTAAAACTTCTTTCATAGAATACGCCTTCCCTGTCCCAATGTTGTAGACATCCCCCTCTTTTCCATTTTCAAGGCACAGCCAATATCCACGAACAACGTCGCGGACATCGGTAAAATCTCTTTTGGCCTCCAGGTTGCCGATATATATTACAGGTTCCTTCTTTCCCTTCTCGATCTCTGCTATCTGTTTGGCAAAGTAAGAACAAATAAAGACCTCTCCCCGGCGAGGACCTGTATGGTTAAACGCTCTGGTGCGCACAGTGCTTAAACCATAGCTCTTAAAATACTGCCAGGCAAGAAGGTCCTGAGCGACTTTGCTCACAGCATAAGGGCTCAAAGGACGCAAAGGATTCATCTCGTTCATCGGAAGCTCATCAGCATTGACTAATCCATATTCTTCACTTGTGCCTGCCACCTGAATCCTGGGGGAGAGTTTGAGGCTGAGAACCGCCTCAAAAAGATTAATCTGGCCAATGGCATTGATGGAGAAAGTCTCAGTCGGACATTTCCAGGAAAAGGGTACAAAACTCTGGCCTGCAAGATGAAAGATTCGGTCAGGCTTTATCTCCGACAGACATTTCTTCAAAGAAACAATGTCCTTTAAGTCCCCTTGATGAAGTTCTATTTTATCCTGGATATGGAGAATATTTTCCATCGGGCTTCGCCAGCGGATCAACCCATAAAGTTTGACCTCTGGATGATTTTCAAGGATATAATCAGCCAGGTGGCTTCCAACAAATCCTGTAATTCCCGTGATTAGTACTCTCATCACTCCTTCTTTACTAAAATTGGAAGTTTGGGGCCTGGCCCCATTTTTTTTGCCCGTCATTTTTACTTTCGATTGCGGTAGTATTCCTCATAGAAGGATTTAAAGTCTTTGCTTTTTTCTTTAATTTTTTGCCACCAGTCAATATTCTCTTGATACCAACGGACAGTTGAGGCCAGCGCTTCATCGAAATTCTCCTCTGGTTTCCATCCCAAAGCATGAATTTTCTGACAGTCTACAGCATACCTCTTATCGTGGCCTAAACGGTCAGGAACAAATTTGATCAAGCTCTTTTGTTTCTCCAACAAATCAACAATTCTCTCAGCAATAGTGATATTCTGAACTTCGTTATCAGCACCCACATTATAGGCTTCTCCGACTTTTCCCATACGCATCACAAGGTCTATGGCACGGCAGTTGTCCTCTACATAAAGCCAATCGCGCACATTTGTCCCTTTCCCGTAAAGAGGCAAATTCTTTTCCTCCAGAGCATTGGTCACAAAGAGAGGAATGAATTTTTCCGGATACTGATAAGGACCGAAATTATTACTCGGCCTGAGTATAATGATCGGAAGCCCGTAAGTCACCCAATAAGCATAAGCCAGGCGATCTGCGCCTGTCTTGCTTGCAGCATAAGGCGAAGAGGGACACAAAGGATCATCTTCCTTAAAGTATCCTTTATCCCGACTGCCATAAACTTCATCTGTGGAGACATGAACGAAAAACTCCAAATCGGAATTCTTTAAAGCATCTAAAAGAACAAATGTTCCATAAACATCTGTCAGCACAAACTCCCCTGCATCCAGGATGGAACGGTCCACATGGGTTTCAGCAGCAAAATGAATAACGCCCCGGACTCTCTTAAAAATATTCCGGACTAGCTCGCGGTCCCGAATATCTCCACGGATAAATTCATACCGGGGGTCTTTCTCCACATCCTTCAGGTTATCCAGGTTCCCGGCATAAGTGAGCTTATCCAGGTTGATGATCTTACAGCGTGGATAATGATCCAGCATATAATGAATGAAATTGCTGCCGATAAAACCCGCCCCACCTGTAACGAGTAAAGTCTGATCTTCGATGCGGCGCTCTTCAGCCATCCTTTCTTCTCCAGTCATAGGGGATATCGCTATCATTAATAATGGGGCCTGTCCCCATTTTTCTCCCCATTTTTTTCATCTTTTTCACCCGTCTTTTCTCCTCCAGTCATAGGGGATATCGTTATCATGAGGGTCTAAGCGCTGTTCATCAGGATGTTCGTAATTATAAGCCTCTGTCGGAATGTTGACGATAATTGCCTCTTCCTGGCTTACACACATCCACCCATGGTAGACTCCAGCAGGAATCTGGACAAGCATGGGATTATGGATACCGATCAAGAATTGGTTTACTTCCTTATATGTTGAAGATTTCTCTCGAGGATCATACAAAACCAGCTTGATCATACCCTGAATACAAGCAACATTATCTGTCTGTTTTTCATGCTTGTGCCAGGCTTTAACCACCTCAGGATAAGTAGTGGCCATATAAACCTGGCCAAACTTCAAAAAGAGGCTGTCGTCCTGACGGAGAATCTCCATAAGCCTTCCCCTCTCATCAGGAATAACTTTTAAATTTTTTGTCTTAACACCTTCAATCATTTTTCTTTCCTTAATGTCTCAGTAATTGCGAGCGACCGAAGGGAGCGCGGCAATCTCAACATGTTTATAATATGAGATTGTTCAGCCTGTTCCGAGCAACGCGAAGGAATCTTCTAAGCTCCTCGCAATGACGATCTTACTTATGGAGATAGAAAATGGGGACAGTCCCCATTTTTTCATTTTTTACATTTTTCAAATGAATTATGCCAAATTCACTTCAAAATTGCGAGAACAAATTATATAATTTTCGGTGGAACTCCAGAGTAATTTTAAAGACGTACGTATTGCAAATTGATTATGGGTCTGCAATAATCAATTAAAGAAAGAAAAGGAAAATGAAGTTCTTTATCATTATATCTCAGGATGAGGACGGGATGTTCATAGCTGAATGTCCATCTATGCCTGGTTGCGTTAGTCAAGGCAGGACTAAAAAAGAGGGTGAGGAGAATATTCGAGAGGCTATCAAGGAGTGTTTGAAGGTGCGAGCTGAAAAAGGGATGCCTCTGACAGTGATAATTCGCTAGCAAAAAATGGGGACTGTCCCCATTGTCTGAAAAGAACAAAATTGCTATCATGAAAAAGAACAAGGCAATGTTAGAAAAAAGGTTTCTCAAAGAAAACAAAATTGATGAAGATGTAAAAGAGAGAATTATTGAAATAATAAAGAGCCATCTTTCGGACAAGGATGATATTATCTTTGCCTATCTCCATGGTTCCTTTGAAGAGCGTGGTATATTCAGAGATATTGACCTGGCTATTTTCGTTGAGGAAGCCCGGGAGGGAGATAGAAATTGAGTCTGACTTTTCCTATGAATTAACAGAAAAGACGGGCTATCCAGTTGAAGTCAGGATAATAAACAATGCCTCCGTTGCTTTCCAGATGGCTGTTTTAAGGAAAGGAAGACTCCTTCTAAGCAGAGAGGATGATGTCGGGACCGATTTTATTGAGAATGTAGGCAGGCGGTATCGGGTGTATTCCCACTTCAGAAACATTGTATCGGGAGTATAGGACTATATATGAACAACTTTACATCCAGACTGTGGATAACAAAGGATATCTTAGAGACTTCTTGGACCAAGTAGGTGCCTTCTTGGTCTCAATAAAGGATAAAGGAGGTTCATAAATATGAGGAATACAACTTTAAATAAATTAATTGAAGATTTTAGCCATTTACCATTGGACGATAGGGAGTATTTAATCGAGGTCATAAAGAAACAACTTATAGAGGCTAAAAGGGACACTATTGCTAAAAGTGCTAAAGAGGCAATGACTAATTTAAAAAGGAGAAAGATAAAGACAGGAACAGTAAAGGAATTATATGAGGATTTAGAGAGTGATTAAAGTAACATGGGACCAAGGTTTCAAGAGAGTTTATAAAAAGAAGGTAAATTAACTTTCCCCGGATATTATTTGGTGATAACACAATGAAAAAGATGCTTGAGAGGATAACAGTTGATCCTGAAATATGTCAGGGACAGCCTTGTATTAGAGGTCTAAGGATAACCGTCACCCTTATCCTTAAGCTCCTAGCTTTAGGAAAAACACCCCAGCAGATTGTTGCAGATTATCCAGAGCTTGAAATAGAGGATATTAATGAAGCTATTAAATATGCTGCATGGCTGGCCAGTGAAAGAACCATTTATATTACGGATAAGAGGACTTGAAAGTTTTATGCAACATACAAAAGTTCCCACAAAGTTCAAACCTGTTATTAATAAAGCTATAAGCCTACTTTTATCTGAATATAAAGATACAAGAGGAATATGCTTGATTGGCAGCATAGCAGATGGCACGCATAATAAATCTTCAGATATAGATCTGGTCTGGATTAAAAGCCATCGCATAAATTACAAAAAGCTGTTCAAAATAAAAGAAGAGTTAAGTTTTAACAATAATCTAAGGGTCCAGTTAATTCCTTTTACTTCCAGGGAGGTCTTATGGCATTTTAACCGTTCATCTACTATGGCTCATTCAATCCAGAAAGGAATAGTTATCTATGGAAAAAGAGATAGCCTTATTTTATCTCTCCTGAAAAAGAAACTCTCTTCGCCTTCAAAAGAATGGATGGAGTATTGGTTTGAACACTGGCTTAAAAGGTATCAATGGGCTAAAGATTCTATAAAAAGAGAAAAAGGATTTCACAAAAAATTTTGTAAAACTAAATGCTGCTGTAATATTGTTGATGACATAGCAAGAGTTACAGTAAACTTCGCCATACTCCTTTTAGAAATCCATCAGATTGTCCCTCTTAGCAAAACACAGATAATCAAAAATATAGAGAAATATTCTCCAGCTTTATCCAATAATGTACTAAAGGGTTTAAAACTCGCTCTGAAATTTAGTGGCAAAGATAGATTTTTAACTTTAAAAGAGGCTGATAAAATTTTATTTAGTGCTAATTGGCTTAAGAGAAAGCTTAGTAAGGCATTGGGTAAACCCGGTAAAGACTATGAAAAAGCATTCAATCTATAATTCACTTATCGAATAGAAACCACCCCTTACATCGTTTCGGGCATGCTCCAGATCGCCATTAGCTTCATCGAGCCAATCTTTACTCCGTTCCACTTTGATATCTCCTTTTAATGGTGTTAGGTGGCAGCATTTTCAAGATACATTCTACCATAATTAGTACATTTTTTTATTTAAAATAGAAAATGGGGCCTGGCCCCAATTTTTCCTTAGAGGCAGATTTACTCTTTAACAATAATTTT
>Ga0209979_1002104_pt1 | contig 19773 bp, 15 predicted proteins | sample AnhtaG_FD_183114 | JGI IMG/M metagenome (GOLD analysis project Ga0209979, IMG submission 183114) | Deep subsurface microbial communities from Anholt, Denmark to uncover new lineages of life (NeLLi) - Anholt_01485 metaG (SPAdes) (version 2) | ecosystem: Environmental > Aquatic > Marine > Oceanic...
ACCTTAAATCCCACGACTGGAATACCACAAGCTAATGATTCCAGTACAGTAATAGGAAAGTTTTCCTCTAATGAGGAGATACAGAATACATCTACTGCACTGTATAGTTCGGAAATAAAATTCTGATCAGATATATATCCTATTTGTTTAATATCAACTTTCATTCGCATCTTTTCATCAAGATGAATCTTCTCCCCAACGGTTATTACCATCCAATTTTTTAATTTTATAAATTCTAAAGCTTGTAGAAAATAAAAAAAACCCTTTCTTTCGTTTCGTAAATTATTAGCTACATATAAAATTAGCTTTTTGTTAATAGGAATGCCAAGTTTTTTCCGGATTGAAATTTTATCCTTGGGTTTAAAGATTTCTATATCGACACAGTTGGGTATGATTTTAATTTGATATTTATTTAAATAGGATTCTCTAACCTTATCCGCAAGCCATCGAGAGGGGCACACTATGGTAAGATTCCAATCTCTGGCAAAATGTTCTTTTTTTCTTTTCCACATTAAAGCAGACGAATCCAGATAGGTCTTTGGATACGAGGAAAGATATGGGCACTCTCCACACCCTGTATGCCAGCGGTCGCAGTCAAAAAAGTAGGAACATCTTCCAGTTATCGGCCATGCATCATGCAAAGTCCAGATAACAGGAACACCTGAATTTTCTATAGATCTAACAAAACTCAAATCCAAATAATAGCCGTGAAGGTTATGGAAATGTATTAGATCAAAATTTCCAGTTTTTATGTACCTAAAAAGGCGCCTTGATGACAATGGGGTTCCATAGCCTTGTATTCCACCTAAACGTGTAAGGGCAGCATGTAGATATATTTCAGGCCATAGAGAGAATCTAAATGCCTTATCCTCCTTTATTTTTGGTCCTCTCCCATAGGCAAAGTAGCTTTGGAATCCACGCGTTACATTAAGTTCATCATGCAATGTTTTGGCCACCCGGGCTGCTCCTCCCCGTTGATATTCAGTGTTAAGCGTTAGTATTTTCATGCTTTATTAGAGATCACTGCTTCAACTGCATTTGAAAATGCCTGGGCTGAACGTTTAATACTGAACTCATGACAGGCGTGCTCACTGATAGCATCCCTCCGAGCTCGTATGTCTTCGATCTGTTCTTCTGCTTTTTGTATTAAAATGACAAGTTCTTCTATACTGTGAGGATCAAAGAGCATCCCATTCCATCCCTCTTTAATAAGATCATAGGCAGCACCTGCGTACTTGGAACAGAGAACATAAATCCCGCTTGCTAATGCTTCGTTGACAACTAGCCCCCAAACTTCCTTGAATGATGGGAGTATTAAAACATCAGCGAGAGCATAATATCTAAGTAAAGCTTCTTGCTGCTGAAATCCCTCGAAATAAACGTTTTCTAATTTTTGGTCTTGGCAGAACTGCTTTAGCTCTTCCCCTTGAGGTCCACTCCCGACGATAAGAAGGCCGACATTGGAATCGTGTAGCTCGTTAAGCGCTTTGAGGAGCTGGTAGATCCCCTTTCGATTGATTAATTGACCAACATATAGCATTAAGAGTTTCGGATACCTTGAGCGCTTTTTTCGGAGATTTTCGTCCTGGTGAAGCTCTGTCGCCTTTTTTCTGAACCAGTTCATATCTACTGTATTAATCCCACTGTGGATATACTCCTTTGATGCGCCCATGTGTGTTAGATATTCAGCAGCTTTCTTTCCATAAGTGATATATCGATCAGCTCCCCTAATTATGATCTGTTTTATCTGGCCTATAAACCCATTAATTCTTCCAGTGCTTAAGAGAGTAGTACTGTTCCATAAAATGTATTTTTTCTTAAAGAGTTTGCAGTACAGAAATGCCGCCCAGTAAGCAAACGTATCATAACCTGAGGTTATAACGATATCAGGCTTGTATCTCAGAATAGCTTTCCCTAAACCCCAATTAAGGTGAATTGTTATTTCTCTGCTCCGAATAAACTTATGAATACCAGGAAGAATCCTGTAATTTATTTTGATTTGATCCTTCGCTATTTGCCATTCACGGTTCGCCTCGTTTTCGGCTAGCGCAATAAGTTTGAGATCAAAATGCTCCGCCTGATAAATATATTCATAAAGAGCGATGCGATAGGGAGGAATTATATTAGTAACAAGTAAAACTTTTAACCTTTTCATTGTTTTACTGCATTTTTACTTACTTTTACATTTGGACTAGAAGATAAACCAGGTAAATTAACTATTATGCCTAGAAACGCAAACAACTCTTTGTGCATTGTAAGAGAATAGCTGAATTGCTTCTCAACGAGCAATGTTAGGCTAATCACCATAACTGCCAGTCCGATAGCCCTTTCATGTGGGTCAAACCCAATATGCCATATTGCAAGGTAACGGAATCCAGCCCAGACAACTGAGCCCAAAAAACCCAGGAAAACAACCAACCCTATGATTCCATTCTCGGAGACGATCTCGAGAAAAATATTGTGAGGATACTCATCCAATTTTGTGCGTTGTGGATAACTATTAGTTCCCCCGCCCAACAGGGGTCTTTGAACAAAAAGCCTTACTGCTGCTTGGTATCGCTCCAATCTCTCCTTAACGGATTTCCCCTGTATGAAGGCTTCAGGACTATAATCTCTAATATTTGGCACTTTGCTAACGATGACTGGATACAATATATTGAATGTCACCAACAAAAAGAGGACAACGCCCACCATGCTTATCAAAACCCTAGGTTGCCGTTTATACTGAATTAATAAATAGAACGCCAATCCTACAATAGCCGAAACAAAAGGACCGCGCACTCCCGATAAAAATATTCCGAATAAACAGAGTAGGATAACGACGATACAGATAGCTTTGTTATGTCTACTTTTGCTCAATAGATCACTGCCCAGTCCAATCACTGCAATGACTAATCCTACTGCAAGCAATGTGCCGGTGGGGATAGGATTGGCTTCAAAAAAAAGCAGCCTTCCGGTAGTATAGGCGGGCAAGAAAGACATAAATATTAGAATAACGGCAATTCCTGCAGCAAGACTAAGTATAGTAATAAGAAAAATTTTAATTAGTTTGTATGTTTTGAAAAAGATTCGGGCTATCATGTAAGGAAGGATCACTGCTATGGCAAAGAGAATAGCTTTTTTTACTCCACTTTGCGAGTCTGGCGTAAGATAGGATCCTCCGACTAGTACGATCAAGAAAATCAAAAGCCAGATATCGCTAGGTTTAGACGAATACTGAATAGTGTTTTTCATTAAAGCGGGAAGAAAAAAGCCCGCAAAACTAGTAAATAGTAAAATCGGTGTCAAGTCGATAGGTCCCGGGATCATGTCACCGCCTTCGATAACATAAGAGAAGAGGAAAAGAGCAAAAGTGATTTCGGGCCGGTGAAATAAAAAGCGCAAGATAAATAATCCTATAAATCCGGCTACAACAAAACCAAGAATCTGCAATACTGAATTAGCCATATGTCTTTCTATTGAAATGCGGACAAATATTTTTTAATTTTTATCATGCTACTTTTTTAATAATTCGTTAGTCAGCCATCCTGACAAACGTCTTCGCATTGGGTGAAACCAAAAAGGGATAAAAATAATTATTGAAAATACGAGGATAATTATGCTGTTTATTTCAATTATATTTAGGCTGTGATTGAGTCTATTTTGTATTATAAGAGTGGATATTACACTAATCAAGCAGGCTATTATAATTAATTTGCTAGCTTTTGGTAGTAATTCTAATAAAGGAATTTTATGTCTTATATGATAAGAAAAATAAATTATACTTCCACCGAAAGCCAAGGAAACTACGAATGCAATCACTACGCCGATGCCGTCATAGGATATACCTAATAGGAATCCTAAGATAGCATTTAGCAACAATATTACAACGTAGCCCACTACATTCCAGCGAAGTTCTCCAATACCCAAATTTGCATAATAAGCAGGAGCACCTAATGTGTTCAAGAACCAGCCGATTGCAAGTAATATTCCAAAAGTCACAAAAATACTTTCATAATATCCAATCCATAACACAGATATGATTGGTGTGCATACAATAATTAGGGAAAATAAGGGTAACGCCAGATAAAAGACTAATTGATAAGAAGTTAGATAAACGGATTGTATCTTCTCTGGTATCTTCTCCTTCAAGTTGGCAATTGCCGGGAAAAGCACCTGATTAGCTGAGACAATAAGCAAACGAAGCTGTTGAATCATCTTGCTTGCCATTTCAAAATACCCAACCATAGAGAGTCCTCCAAATTTGCTAAGTAGAGCTTTGGTAAGGGGATCGTAAAACATAGAGCTTATGGATATCACCTGATAGTTTAGACCATAACCAATTATTTCCTTAAATAAGCTTTTGTTCCATTTGAAGCAAAAAATAGGGAGTAGGGGAAGACATCTTTTAAGCAAAAACCAGCTACTGAATAGCACTGTAATGTTCTGGATAACCCTCGCATAAGCTACACCCATTAACCCGTATGTCGGGGCAAATATAAAACAAAGAAGTAGATGAAGGATTGCTCCTGCCATTAAAAGAGTGCTTCGGAGATCGATGCGCTGATATCCATCAAGACCAGCTTGAAAAATGCTGGTGATGACCATAATCAATAAAGCGAAGAAGGCATAAGGTAAAATAGATAGTGCAAGTGGAAGAGATTCATTCGGTATAACTAATCCAAGTACCAGCTTAGCAATAGGATAGCAAATTAATAAAACGACACCTACAAATGCCCCGACAGAAAGTGCTGCAGTTTGGATTATCCCCGATACCTTCTTATCTTCTTCTCTGGCAACATATTTTGCTACGAATTTTACGACGCTTCCTCCAAACCCAAAACTTGCAATTTGAGTTACTGAGGTAAATGCTAGAACTAGTGACCAGATTCCTAATTGTTCAACACCTATTGTGTTTAGTAAAAATCGGTAGAGTATAAAAAAAACTACACCAATTATAATAACCCGCACTATTGATGTAATTGCGTTTATAATAACCTGACGTTTTTGCATTATCTATTTTCCTGCAACACAGCAAAAATAAAAATTCATAAGTAATTTAATAAGAATTATTTTGCAGAGAAGAATTTAAAATTTGATTTTTACATTTAGTTAGTGGATTCAATCAATTGAATGCAGTTCAGAAAAGAAGTATAAGTAAAAAATCTAGATGTCGGAATTCTATGTTTTTAACTTAGATTTTTGTTTTTCAATGTATTCCAGAAAGAAGGCAAGCATGCCGGAAATCAGTAGTCCTAATATGCCGGCAATCAAGACATTAGTTAACATTTTGGGAGACCCTGGAGAGATGGAAGAAGTTGGCTTTTTAGTGATTTTAGAATAATATATCCCTCCTTTTCTTTCATTCAAATCGTCAATTTGGTTTTCTATCTTATCTATCAGTCTTCCTTTATCCTTTATTTCTAAACTTATAATCTCTTCTTCATTTTTATTGTTGCCAAGCGATTCATTTAATATGTTGTGATTCATTGAGCTATGCTGAATTTCATTTGAATAATGGAGCATTATGAAACTTTCGAATTCGCTCCTATCTTTTTTCTTTAAAATCAGATGTCGTTCTTTTTTAAGTTCTTCAATATTTTTCCTTATGTCATTCATTTCTTTTTCAATCTCTGGTTTTCTTTGTTCAATAATATCAAGCTTATTCTTATTTGCTTTAATTTCTCCCTCTAGTATCGATTTTTCTATTTCGTTTGATTTTATCTGGGAATCAACCTTTGCTTTTTCAACATCAGCCATCTTATCAAAATCTCTTTTTAATTGATTGCAAAGTGAATGTAGAATTAACTTTGCTTTTTCAACATCTTTTTCTTCTATGGTAATATGTACTAGATTTGTGGCTTCAGGATTTTTTGCTTTTAATTCTGGAAAGTATTTGATATCAAGGCCTAACTCAGTGGCTATTATGTTATTGTAATCCCCTCGATTAATTGTTATTGCCGCGCGTACGAACGGAATTTCTGAAAGTCGGCCTCCTTCAGTACGGATGAAAATTATACTCGGCATAAATATGGCATCTACTTTCAACTTAGGAGGCGCGAGAAGGCTAATCACCGCGGCGGCTGTAATTAAAATAAAAGTAGCTATTAAGATAAACCATTTTCTTTTCCAGAGAACATTCAAATAATTCATCAATTCAATTTTGTCTTCATATTCATTCATGAATTACACCTTTTTAACTTTTTGTATTATAGATTAATGATTTTTTATTCTCCAGTAAATTAAAAGACCTAAGATACCTCCCAATATGTTTAAGAGTACGTCATACCATGTGAAGAAACGATTTGGAAGAAAATACTGATACACCTCATCTGTTACCCCAATTACCCCAGAACTTAATCCACTTAAAAAATAAGAATTCTTTATAAAACTGCTTCCTCTTTCTTTATTTAAAGCTCTTACTATTAATATGCTTAAGATTGCGTATTCCGGAAGGTGAGTAAATTCATAAGGATTGGGAATAAATTGATAGATTATGAATGACAAAAGAAAGATACTACCTACATAGATAAGAAAAAGAGCTGATCTTTTCTTTCTATAAATCAGATATATCGCAGCTATAGCCAAAATAAATAAAGCTATAGCAATTTCGGTCCCTAACACAAAACGGGATACACCTGAGCTTGACCATCGAGAAGAAGCAGTCCGAATTAACTGAGGGAGATAAGGAGTGATGACAAATATGGCAACTATATAAAAAAAGACTACCGTCCACTTTCTTGTGATTTTCATCCAGGGTATCAGAAAGAAAAGTTTCAAAGGAATGGCGATTTGGTGGTATGGTTTAGGGAAGTTAAGAAATAGATGGCAGGAGTATTGTTATTTACCAGGTGAAAACTAGCGATTTAAATTCTGATGGTTTATAGGTAGGGACGATCTCCTTTAGCAGTTTTATAATTTCATCTTCATTGTTGTTTTGATAGCTCATTTTAATAAGAAGATTTATTTTCTCCATTAAAACTTCAAAGCTCATTTCGTTAGCACTCCTGGCTCTGAGTATTTTTTCATAATCAGTGGACTCAACTCCCTCTTCAGCACTTAATATTTCTTCGAATAATTTTTCTCCGGGTCTTATCTGGGAGAAGACTATTGGAATATCCACATCAGGTTCATAGCCGCTCAGTCTTATCATTTCCTTGGCTAAATCAAGAATTTTAACCGGCTCTCCCATATCCAGAACAAAAACCTCGCCTCCTTGTCCGATAGCTGAGGCCTCAAGAACAAGAAGTACAGCTTCAGAAGTGCTCATGAAATATCGCTTCATTTCCGGATGAGTGACATTTACAGGGCCTCCTTTTTTTATTTGTTCCTTGAATAGTGGAATCACACTTCCTCTGCTACCTAATACATTTCCAAATCTTACGGAGATAAACTTGGTTTTATTTTTTTGATTTAGAATTTTCAAAAACTCTTCGCATACTCTTTTGGTTGCTCCCATTACACTGGAGGGATTAATGGCTTTATCTGTGGAAATAAAGACGAATTCTTCAATACTATGTTTTAAAGATAGTTCTGCAAGTATTTTTGTGCCTTCTATGTTGGTTTTGATTGCCTCTTCCGGATACAATTCCAGTACTGGAACGTGTTTATAGGCTGCAGAATGAATAACAATTTGGGGTGAGAATTTTTCAAATACAGAGGCCATCTTGGATTCATCTTTTATATCGCCAATTACCGGAATGATTTCTTTCGTAGAGAATTCTAGATTGTTTACAAGATGAAATATGTCCGTCTCGTCAATGTCGCAAACAATTAGCGTTTTCGGATTAAATTGAAGAATTGACTTTGCTAGCTCTGAACCTATAGACCCTCCTGCACCCGTAATCAATACCTTTTTATCCTGGATAAAATCTTTAATAGCATTAAAATCAATGTTTACCGGTGATCTTCCCAAAAGGTCTTCCAATTCAATCTCATGGATGTCAGAAAGTGTCACATTCCCATTTATTAAATCAGTAACGCTTGGTAATATTTTTATTTTCTTTATGAGGTTTGATTCCCTAATTTCTTCTACTATTTTTTTTATCTCTTTTGAATGAGCAGAGGGAAGAGCAATTAATATTTCATCAACTTTATTATTTTTACAGATTTCTTGGATATCTTTTCTTTTTCCTAAGACTCTAATTCCATGGATGATGACTCTTTTTTTAGCTGAATTATCATCGACGAATCCAATCGGCAAATAGCTTGAATTTTTGTTTCTCTGCATCTCACGGACGATCTGTTCCCCAGCTCCTCCGGCACCATAAATTAAAACTTTGACTTTTTCTTCTTTACTTTTAAAAGGACTTTTGATCCCTTCTAATAAAACCCTCTTGGAAATTCTGAGAGATCCTATTAAAAATAAAGAAATTATATAATCAATCAATAGTGTTGAACGAGGGAAGGGGAAAACTATAAACGGCTTATATACTCTTAGGAAGAATAAGACCATTCCTAAAAACAAAGAGCCAATAGACAGAGCCTTAAAAATATTTACGAGTTCTTCCATGCTCACGAATTGCCAGGAGATATCATATAGCTTGAATAGAATTAAAAAAGAAAGCTTAATAATTAGAGCCAGCGAAATATAATATAATAGGGGTTGGGTACTTTCAGGAGGGAGTACTCCATTATATCTCAGCCAGAAAGATGCATACATTGCGACTGAAATCAATAAAATATCAGAGATAAAAAAGAATGTCCTTCTCTTGAGAGCAGTTTTCTTGAATATTCCTTTTAATAAATTTATATCAATTTTCATTTATTTATTTTTATTCCCTTGTTTTTGATTCCTTATTCTCATGTTTCGTTATCTATTTTAATTCGTATTGAAATTAATAAATATAATTCTTCATAAGGCCCTTTGTTGGAATATATGTAGTATCATAAAATCTTATTCCCATCATCCCAAAAATGCTTTTTGCGTGGTAGTATAATGAATATTAGATTACTATGCAAGTTTCAATTTTGCATTTTTTATGACCTTATATGTGACTAGAAATGATATTCCAAATACGCCAAATACCACAAATTGCCAGACTAATCCTTCCCGGTATGCTAATAATGCCAGAAGTCCAAAAACAAATTGGGTGAGGGCATACACGAGAGAAACTTTCCAGTGTGGTAGACTTAACTCATTACTCATATATTGATATAAATGTTTTCTATGAGCCTTCACTATATTTTCTCCCCTTTGCCATCTGTAAAAGATAGTTACTATTGTGTCCGCATAGAACATACATGAAAACATAATGATACATAGAAAGGCGCTTATAGTTGTTGACAATTTCACAACAAAAGAGGCAAAAACTAAACCTAAAAAAAGACTCCCTATGTCTCCCATAAAAACTTTAGCCTTAGGAAAATTAAAGGGTAAAAATCCTAAACAGGCCATTGAAATAACAATGCACATTAAAGCAATGTCTTGCTCTTTAGCTATAAAAAAAGAGAAAATTGCTATGAATCCAAATCCCAGGAACCCTGTTAATCCTGCTATTCCATTTATTCCATCCATAAAGTTATAGAAATTTGTAGTCCCTATGACAAATATTATCCAGAATAAAAACAATATTATTGCAGTTGTTGATTGAGGAAGCCCCAAAAACATGCCCACTATTACAATAGAAACAATTAATTGAAGTAATAGTCTTATCTTCGTTGAAAGAGTAAATCTATCTTCGAAAAGTCCAATTAATCCTACAATACCTGCAACTATTGTAAAGATTTGATATTTAGTAAATAGAATCCCAACAAGTATGAAAGCTAACCATATCCCAATGCCCCCACTTTGGGGAATAGGAATAGTGTGAGAGCTACGTTCATTTGGTATATCTAATAAACCAATTCTAAAACCAAACTTATGTATTAATATAGCACTTATTGAGCTTAGAAATATTGAGATCAGTAATATTATTAATATTGATAGCATATGAAATTTATAAGCCTTCTTCTAAAATTGGAATTAATTAGATTTTCTCTCCCTGTACGAACGAATTGTCTCGTCTATAGAGTTATATAGATTATATTTCATATTAAATCTGATTTCTTCTTGTATCTTGCGCGATGAAAAAGTAAGAGAGTTTGTAAGCTTTCCCAATGCATCAGAGTTAAAGGATAAGGGCTTCCTAGCGATATGACCTACAATATCTCCTACCCATGCGAGTCCCCTTGCAATTCCTACTGGAACATAGAAACGCAGAGGTCTTTTTCCTAATCCTTTTGCAATGACCTCATACAGCTCTTTAACTGTATAATCTTTCCCATCTGTTACTATGAAAACTTTGCCATTTGCCTGTTCTTGGCCAACAATAGCAAAAGCCGCATCCACAACATTTTCAACATAAACCATGCTTCTTTTGTTTTCGCCTCTGCCTATCATGATAAATTGTCCCTTATCGACAGATTCTATCATTTTATATATGTTTCCTTTATTGCCAGGGCCATAAACAAGCGATAGACGAATAGATGTTGTCTTGAAACCATATTTCTTTCCTGAGTCAGCGACTAATTTTTCTGCTATAAGTTTACTTTCACCATAAGGAGTTGTTGGATTTGGAGTAACAGTTTCATCTAGAGTATCTTTGCTCTCTTCAGTCATTGTTTTTACGCTACTAAAGAAGACAAAGTGCTTAACTTTGGAATCGATACAAGCATTTAAAAGATTTCTGGTGCCTTCAACATTTATTTTGAAATAGTCCTCTATGTTTTTTTTCATATTTGAAGAATCATGAGTCTTGGCAACAAGGTGATAAACAACTTCAACATCTTGCACTGCTTTATTTAATAATTCATTGTTAAAAATATTTCCTTCAAATATGTTTGCTTTGCTGATAGTTTTTAAGTTTTTGGTATTAATATCTAGTGCGTTAACCTTAATTCCATGTTTCTCTAAACATCGAACAAGATGTTGTCCAATAAAACCATTTGCACCGGTAACTAGCACTGAAGAAAAAGATTTTGTGCTACTATTCATAAAATCTATTACTACTTGGATAAGTTATTGCTTCGATTGTATAGTATTTAAATATTGCATCGCACAATGGAAAATAATCATATGTATATCTTCAATTTTCTGCACGTCTTGGCTGTTGATTATGAGAGAGTTCTGTGTCAAATTCTTTTAAGTCTATTTTATTTAATATATGATTTAGTTCGACTAAATAGTTCTTAAAATAATGCATAGGCATAAGACCCTCTCATTCATAGAATATGATTTTTGTTCCAAAATTATCAAACTTAAATCTCATCTCTTTCAAATCAGATAAAGCTTTTCTAAGTTTTTCTTGTTCTTCTTTCCTACAGTAAAAGAGTAAGAATCCCCCACCTCCAGCACCTAATAGTTTTCCGCCTAATGCGCCGTTTTGGACTGCCATTTTGTAGTAGTAATCAATATTATTTTGACATATTTTAGAAGAAAGAGTCTTTTTCAGTTGCCAGTTTTTATCTAAAATCATTCCCATATCGTCTATATTCCCGCTTGAAAGACTGTTCCTAAGATCTTTTGCTAACTCAGTCATTCTTATTAATTTATCGGTTTTATTTTTTTCTTTTAGCATATTATTTTTCTGATCGCTTAGAATATCTCTTGTCTTTCTTGCCTTTCCAATAAAGAACATCATCAAATTATCTTCTAGTTGATGATATTTTTCCGGATGAATAATGATGGGTTCAACATTAACACTTTCATCTGGATAAAATGTTATAAAGTTCAGTCCTCCATGAGCTGCTGCGTACTGATCCTGTTTTCCTATCGGTTCTTTCAAAATTTCAATTTCTAAATTGCATGCATCTTCTGCAAGTTTATTTTTGGAAGGATATTTGCTTGTATAAGCATAAAGAGCATGAAATAAGCCCACTGTATACGAACTGGAAGAGCCCAAGCCTGTTCCTGCGGGGACATCAGCAATAGAATTGATGTCAACATTTTTTATTCCAAAAATTTTCAGAGTTTCCCGTACAATTGGATGACGAATTTGGTTAATGTTTTCGACTAACTCAGTCTTCGAATATTTAATTTGAGTTTTTTCCTCAAAAAATGGGTGGATAAATATATACATATATTTATTTATAGTTGTGCTTACAACGCAACCTGGGTGTCTTCTATAAAATTCCTTTAAATCACTTCCTCCCCCTGAGAAACTTATTCTAAAAGGTGTTCTTGTTCCTATCATTAATAATTTTCCATTCTTATAACATGGTCAGCATATTTTTTTGTTTTTAATATAATAGGGGTTTCATCCTTTTCTCTTTTTAAATAAAGGTCCTTTATTTCGGTGTTTGTAAGTCCCTTGTATTTGTAAAATTTGTAAAATCGCTCTCTTCTTTCCTCCTCTGTAACCTCTGTGTAGATTTTAATGTTTGCATTTCTTCTAAAAAATTCTATATCTAGGCAGACTGATCCGTCAATAATAAGAATCTCCTCATCATTTAAAACCAATGTTTCTCCTCTATCAATTGTTGCCCTCTTTTTTGCATCATATTTATTAATCTTGATATCTTTCCTCTCTAGAAGAAGTTTTAGATCTCGAAGGATTTCATCATATTTATAACGATTTCTTACTGTCATCCTTGGCTCTCTTTGATCCAGGGAGACGAGCCAATTGTCCAATTTCAAAATCTTAAAATTAAGGCCCCTTTTCTTTATGGCATCAGATACTATTTTAGTGAGAGTAGATTTTCCGGAACGTGATAAGCCACTAACTGTTATTATCGGTGTATTTAATGAAGATAAATTATGATTATCAAGGATATCTTCAACTTTATTAACTAAAATATTGTATTTGTCTAATATAAAGTCCACGCTTTCTTTCAGGTTTTCAAAGATGAAATCAGGTTCACATTGATATTTTCCATCTGTACCTGCATACCCTGTTCTAACCAAAACAGTTTTTAATCCGGAGTTTAAACCAGTCTTAATGTCCACTGTTCTATCTCCCACTATAAATGATGCATCGGTATCTATGTTTATTTCTTTGGTCGCCTTTTTTATCATTCCTGTATTTGGCTTTCTACAAATGCAATCAATTTTGTATGATTTGTTTTCTCCTTTGAATCCCTTTTCTGGATGATGTGGACAGTAGTAGATTCTATCAATATATGTATTGTCCATACCAAGAATTGTATCAAGCTTTGCATGAATTCTATGAAGATCATCTTCAGAGGCAAATCCTTTTGCTATTAATGGCTGATTTGTTGCAACAATTGATAGATAATCTGATTTGTTAATTTTTTTAATTGCTTCAGTAGTCCCCGGTAATAATTTCAGCTTGTCCGCATTTTTTAAATCATTGACTTCATAGTTTAAAACACCATCTCTATCTAAAAAAATTGCTTTCTGTTTATTTTCTCTATTTAATTTTCTAACTCGACTTGATAACACATCTTTCTCAACTTCTTTTAATCTTTCTTTGGTTCCTATGTCTTTTATATATTCATGTGTAATATAAGCATAAATTGGCTCACCGTTTCTTATTAATTTTTGAAAAACGTCTTTTCCAAAGTCTGAATATTTTTCTTTTTCAATATACTTTAGGATGGCGGGGGAAAGAACATACAAAGCTGCGCTCACTAAGTTTTTTAAGTAAGCTCCTTTTTTATCGGGTTTATTATGAATCGCAATGACTTTGTTTTCATCATTTATCTCTACGATATCACTATCATAGGGGTGGTCATTTGGATGTACTACTACAGTTGCAATTGCATGCCTTTTGTTATGAAAGGATATTAGAGATTCGAGATCGACATCCATAATTATATCGCCGTAAAAAACCAAAAAATCTTCATGCAACATATCTTCTATCTTTTTTATTGCACCTGAAGTACCTAAAGGATAACTTTCGTCAGAATATTGAATAGAAACCCCCCAAGCACTACCATCTTTAAAATAATCTTTAATAACATTATGTTTATAGCCAGTCAAAATAATCAAATCATTTAAAAAATATCTTTTCGCAAGTTCTACCTGATACTCTAAAATTGGTTTACCAGCTAACGAAATCATTGGCTTGGGAATGTTAAGAGTTGAAGTACCCATACGGGTGCCTTTTCCCCCAGCTAGAATAACCACATTCATTCAAGCAATCCTCTATGAGTAAGTTCTTTTTGCACAGCTAATATAATTGCCTCGTCAGAAGTCATACTAGGTTCCCAGCCCAAATTATTAATCTTTGTTGTATCATATGAAAACCTTGGCACATCACCAATCCAACCTCTATCTGATCCAGTAAATTTAATATCTACATTTTTTAAATCCATTTTCTCAATAATTATTTCAGCAATTTTCTGGACAGAAGTAGTACTTTTTGCTGCAAGATTAAAATAATTAATTTTCTTATTTGTATTTTGATAAATGAAAAATATGGCATCTAATAGGTCATCGATGTAGAGGTATGGTTTTCTTTGATTTCCATCACCAAGAACCTGAAGTCCTGACGGATCTTTCGATAACTTATTTATGAAATCATAGATCACACCATGAGTTAAACGGTCTCCAACTACATTTGGGAAACGAATAATCCATGCATTGATACTAAAATTCTCGCAAAAAGCGCTTATATACGCTTCCGATGCAAGCTTAGCTGAACCATAAAAAGATATCGGGAATAAAGGACCATAATCTTCAGAAATATGCTCACCGGCTTCACCATAAATAGCAGAGGATGAAGAGAAAATTAATTGTTTTACATTATATTCCTTCATACAATTTAAGACATTAAATGTTGTTAAAAATGTATTCTTATAATCAGTTTGCAATTCGACCGAGCCTAACTGTATGTTTGAGTTTGCAGCTAGATGAAAAACAATGTCAAAACTCTCCTTATTAAAAAGCTTTTTCAATTCTTGGATTTCAAGTAAATTAAAAATACATAATTTGAAATTTGGATTTCTAAGTGCTTTGTGTAGATTCTTTTTATTGCCAAGGGTAAAGTTATCAATACAAACAACTTTTAGACCAACCTCAAGAAGTTTATCCACAAGATGGCTTCCAATAAAACCCGCACCACCAGTAACAAGTACTTTCGTATTCTTCCGCAAATAACTATTCATTTTTATAATGAGTTTTCTAATGACCTATATATTAAACATTTTATATTTTACTTTGGAGGAAAATAATATCTTGAATTCAACTTTTATAAATTTCATCAATTTTCTCATATGTACGATCAAAGTTGAAATTTTCTCTTACATATTTAGCCTCCTCCTTCAAAACAGCTTTTTCAGTTTGAATCATTTTTTGTGCAATAACTAGTTGTTTTACAAACTCCTCGATTTTATAAGGATTGATTCCTAATACTGATTTAAATCGAGAAGATAAATCTTTAATACCATTAACAAGAAATGCAACTATGGGTATTCCACACGCAAGTGCCTTTATTGCAGTTACTGGTAATCCTTCATATCGAGAAGTTATAAAAAAAATATCAAATACAGAAAAATATGGTTCTACCTCATCAATGAATCCAGGAAGTACAAATTTATTAGATAAACCCAATCTGTCAATTTGTTTTTTAATTTCGTTTCTGTATTCTCCATTACCGATCCAAAGGAATTTAACATTATTATTCGCTTTAGCGAATAGACTAGCTATTTCTAAAAAAATATGGGGATTTTTCTGATAATCTAATCTTGCAACAGTACCAATTACAAAATCGTCCTTATTAAAGCCAAAATTCTTCCTCAATTCAATACGATATCTATTTTGTTCACTAGGCTCAAAAAAATTAGCACATGGATAGACAATATGACTTTTATACTTTATATGCGGATTACCACCTAATTCAATGAAATCTAACATATCCTGCTTACAAACAAAGATATATTCTGTCGTGAGTCTAAAAAATAACTTTTCGAGCATTAAGTAAAATCTACGAGTTAATCCTACTGATCTTGAAAAACTCCAGCCGTGTACGTGATAAATAATTCGAGGAACATTAGCAATCTTACATGCTAATCGTCCTAAAATACCTGTTTTTGAACTATGAATGTGTACAAGAGATGGTTGATATTCTTTAAGCTTTTTGCATAGCCAAATAAGTGCTTTTAAATCATTCAATAATGAAATATGATCATACAAATGAGGGACAATTTCCACTGGTATTTTATATCTATATACTTCATCCAGAATCTTATTATTCTTCCCAGATAAACTTTTATTAATATCTGACAAGCCTGTAAATATGACCACGTCATTTTTAGATTCATGCATGCGTTTCGCTATTTCATACACAAACTGCTGTGCACCCCCTAATGCTAACCTTGTAATAATGTGAACTACCATATTAAATCAACAAAAGATGAGACTTTAGATTATCACCGACTATTTCGGTTTTAATATAACATCAAAAACTGAAACACATAAATCTTCAGCAGATAAATACCTGAAATCAGGTGATAATTTAGACCTAGAAACTGGAAGCTTATCCCAAGATTCTAAAATGGCTGCTTCAACATTTGAGAATACCTTATTCGATTGGTATAAAAGCCAGAATTAGCCATGAAGTCAGATTCCCATATCCGTTCTGAGAATCTCAAATTATTTAAAGATCCACTTAGGTGGTCTCGTATATCGATATTATGAGATACAATCCCAGAGGATTTTATTCTTATAATTCACTTAAACAATATCATTAATTTTTATTCTTATAATAGTATTCAATCTTTTGATTGATTGATTTGTATTCTGAATATTTTTCATTGATACTTTTAATTGCTTTTTGTCTCATTGACTTGAAAGAATTATTATCATTTAAAATTTCTTTTAATTTATGGATCACGAATTCATGATCTTTATTAGGATCGATAAGAAAACCTGTTACTTTATCTTCGATAATTTCTGATCCACCACCATGTTTTCCGGCAAAAACAATCAATCCACAAGCCATAGATTCAGCAAACACCAAGCCAAAATGTTCGGAGTACGATGGCTGCAGCAAGACATCCATAGATTGATATAACATTGGCATTGCAGAATGGTCTAATGGGGGATGATAAATGACAAACTCAGGGTATTTTTCTAAGTACTTTTCAGCGTTCCTTTTTTCAGATGTATGTATTTTACCAACAATATGGAATCGAACACCATGATTGGGGCCAATTCTTTCTATGACTTTCCAAATGAATTCAGAACCTTTCATTTTATGTAATTTCCCGACAAAAACAACTTCTAATGTATTAATCTTGTGGTCATTATTACCTGGTAAAAAAGAGTCTGTATTGATTCCGTGATATATTACCGTTATTTTATCCTCTGGTATATCATTTTCCAGCAAGAATTTTTTCCCAAATTTACTTGGCACCAAAATCATTTTAGATTTTCTTAATATTTTTAACTCATGTCTAAAACTCCACTTAAAATCCAATTTATGTATGAATGAAAAAATACCTTTAGGAACCACACCTATAATATTACTTCCATGACATTGTATTATTGTCCTATCATAATATTTTCGATCATTTACTAAAATTTTTCCTTCTAGATAAACTTCTGTTGTTTCAATGATATCAAATCGCTTTGTCTTATCTAGATTATTAATTTTCTTAACAACAAATTGCGCAAATAACAATTTATCAATTGTCCTTCCAAATAAATACTTTGTCCAAGAGGGTAGTCCAATTCGGTATATTTTAATTTTTTCATTAGCTTGTTCGAATCTTGGAGATTGTTTCGTAAAACGGGTTAAAACTACTACACTATGTCCATATGCTACTAATCCCTTGGTTAATTTTTGGTAATAAATTGCTATACCACCCCAATTGGAATAAGGTGGATATTCTTGTGTAACAATGCAGATATTTAATAATTGTTTCATCCTGTGAATCTAAACCAAGAATACCAGTTTAAGCCTATTAATAATTTTTTCACTTAGAAAAAGAACTATCAAAAATGATATAATTGCAATAAAGATTAGAACAGGATTCAGGTAATAAACCCTAAAAACATTTAACAATTCCTTTGAAACCAGCCCGAATTTTTTTTGCGACTTAAAGTATAAGCTTCTTTTAACCAAAGACTTCAAATAATATTTATTCAAGTTAACAATTACTCTTATTGGCATCTTTGTACTGTAGACTTTTTTAGCAATAGCAATTAAGTTCAGATATGCATTAGATAAATCAATTATGCTAACACCAGATGAGGGCCACAACATCAATACAATATTTCTACATTCATTTTTAGTAATATTTAGATTTAATAAATCTCGAATGTTGGAATAAATAATATCTGCCATTTCTTCCCCGGATTGACCCAATTTGTTTACGATACTTAATGAATGCACATGAACGCGAAATTGTGTTAATGATTCAGGTATATTGGTAATCTGATAATTATTTTTTATAAGCTTAGACCATAAAGCAAAGTCAGCACAAATAGGATATCTTTCATCATATCCGCCAATTTTCAATATTATAGACCTACGCATAATTATAGAAACATGATTAAGGGGAGAGTGGTAAAACATTCGAAAGTAAATATCAATAGGTTTTTGAGGGAAAGAGCGATTTGCATATATTTCCCCATTTTCATCTATGCTTTCACCTGAAGTCCCACATACTGTAACCTCAGGATGTTTTTCCATAAAGGAATATTGTATTTCTAACTTCTCAGGCTGATACACGTCATCAGCATCTATGCGAGCAATATATTTTCCCTTAGAAAGGTCTAGGGCAATATTCAGTGATGGGGTTTGGCCAAGATTCACTTTATTCTTTATATATTTAATCCTTCCGTCTCGGTATGATGAAATAATAGTAGCGGTAGAATCCGTACTGCAATCATCTACTATTATAAATTCAAATTCGGTGAAACTTTGCTGTAAAACACTGTTTATAGCTGTTCGCAGGTATTTTCCACCATTGTAAACAGCCATGATAACCGATACTTGCGGAACGGACATTACTTTTTTGACCTCAATATACAGAAACTATACAATAGGTGATACTTTTTTTGATTGACCAGCTTTTTTAAAGTAATGCGGCGGCAATAAAATGAACAAAGGTGACAGAGCAAAACCTCCTACCATCCAATAGAACTGGTCTCTAAAGATTGGGAAGGCAGCAGGGTACAATAAAAATATCAGCAGGCACAAAATGGTGACCCAAGTCAAATGAGGGAAAATACTGCTTTGTCTTCGAAGGCGTTTGACATAATAAGGCAATAATATGAGTAGTAATGGTATGAGATAGGGTAAATACCTTACTAATACAGTATACCCAGATTTAGGGTCTCCTTCATTTATATTGATATGAGGGATAAACCTAAAGAGTTTTTCCAAAAAGATTCGAATAGTGCTTTCCGTATCAAATTGCGAAATGATATCGTTAATGCGAACGAAAAAGCTAGAAAATAATATTTCGTATGTCCAGTACCTTTGAAACAAGCCTGGGAAGAAATAAGAGTATACCATCAATACTAGCATTATTGTTACAACACTATACAATACGGCTTTTCTCTGAACACGATTTCCCTTGAATAGTAACAACAAACACATCAGAAAGTATCCCACGTAAACAATCCTTGCACTCGCAAGAACAATCATTGCACAGAGGGTAATGGTACCCCATTTCAATCTATTTTTATCCCGAGAAAAATGAAGTGCCAGTGCGAATAACAATACACCGGAGAGAACAATGTTTGACCGTAGAAACCCAGAAGGCCGGCCTTGGATAACGCTGTATTGAAGTTGATCCAGTGGTATAAATAGTGTGTCATAAGTAATTTTCTCACCATATTTAAAGCCTGATCCTGTTGAAAGAAATTGAGTCCAATCGCCGGCATTAGAGAGTTGGAGGATC
>Ga0209979_1002105_pt1 | contig 19772 bp, 23 predicted proteins | sample AnhtaG_FD_183114 | JGI IMG/M metagenome (GOLD analysis project Ga0209979, IMG submission 183114) | Deep subsurface microbial communities from Anholt, Denmark to uncover new lineages of life (NeLLi) - Anholt_01485 metaG (SPAdes) (version 2) | ecosystem: Environmental > Aquatic > Marine > Oceanic...
GCGGGGGATTGTGAGGGATGCGAGGGCAGCGAAGTGGCCCTTTATCCAATGGCTATACGCTCTGACGATGATAAGCGGCGAACTTGCCCCTACCTCCAGGCTTCCCAAGTATCGATTTCTAACTGAAACACCCTGCCTCTCCGAGAGTTAGCCAGTTGAAGAATTCAAACGCAATTCAATAAAAACAGGCCCATAATCACGTCTCGATATCATCTTGTATTCGTCGTTGCGATGGTTGAGATCCCGGGTCTTGATTCCTAAACAGTATGGCTCGCAACAATTAAAGGTGGGGTAACGTCGAGGGTCAGGCGCGCTGTAAAGCGTCGCCTGCACCCTCTTGTTGGCCATCCGCTTTGAATCCTTCGTGGAATGTGACGGTGCCCTGCGGTGTATGTCCATCAAAAGACAGAGCAAGGAACACTTCTTGAGGCACTCCCTCATGGACAAGTCCCGACATGCTCTTGAACCCGAATCTCCAGTAGTAATCCGGATGCCCCACGAGACAGCAGCCTTGAGCATTCAAGGCTTTCAGTCGTGACAGTCCTTCCTGTATCAGGGCTTTGCCAATACCCTTCCGCTGGTACTCCGGTAACACTGATACGGGTCCGAGTCCGTACCAGTGCATGGTGCCGTCCGAGATGGTCACGGGGGAGAATGCAATATGCCCGACCACACGGCCATCAACTTCTGCGACCAGCGATAGGGTCAGAGCTTTCGCGGCACGTAGTGCCTCAATGATGAATTGCTCCGTGTGGTTGCTGATCTCTAGAGTTTTGAACGCCGCGACGGTCACCTCGGTTATGGTGCTGACGTCGGCGTCCGTCTCGTTTCTGATTACGATCGCAGGGTTCATGGAAGTCTCATTCCTCCTTCTGGCCAACGCTGAAGCTCACCTGCGAAAAACCGCCACGCGGTTTTTAGTCAGGTGGAGCGACTTGTTAGCTATATTTTCCAACAAATGTCACTCTAGCTCGATAACCAAGCTTCTGCTTCTGCTTTTTGATCCCTATCAAAAACCTTTATTTCCAGACCTGGGAACAAAGCCCCCTCAAATTCACTTACTTTCTTTAACCAAGTTTTGTCAGTCAAAACCGCTGCACGGTCGAATTTTTTCAAAAATCCAAACATAGAAGGAAGACGAGAAAATTCAATTGCAATCGCATCTAGTGAGGGGAGATGAAAATCAATAACATCATAGAGCATTTTGCCATTTTCAATATTCTTCGACTTGCTGACAAGTTCATCTAAGGCAGTTCTCATTTCCTCAGCGTTCAACTTTCCACTCATTTCTATATCTAAACGGTTCATGCCTTTTTGTATCACTTTAAACATAAACACTCCTATGAATGAGCGACTTGGATAGCTAACATATATATTAAGCAGACTTTGCTTTTTTCATAAGCACCTGGAAATAATAAAATTTATACAGAAGTTTGATAATTAACTCAATGAGATTAAACTTTTATTGAATATTAGACAGATACGGCGGATGGCATTCCATGTGCTTTTTGAGTGCCTTATTTTTTGAAAATGAGCACAAAACTCTTTTTTTCATTCCTAATATGGATATTATGTAGAGTCTATGCAATTACGAAAATCTATTATTTTGGGGGTGTAGTGGAAGATTTTAGGGCCTGCATAGTACTAACTGTATTCGAGACCTGGCATTCTAAGTTCAAATTGATTAATTGCGTTTGAAATCTGCGATAACCCTGATTCAGTCTAGCCCATCTGATTCACCTTGAAGTAAACAGCCTAGCTAAGAAGGGCAGAGCGAAATGACCTGACTCAAGTACAAGGATGGTGATGAGATAATGGGAAAGGAAAGTCATATCAGAATGCTCAAGGAGCGTCGTCGATCTTTGAAAAATAAATCTGTCCCCTTTTCTTATATTCCGGCTCTGCCGAGGGGTCATTCCCTCTTGCCGATACTGGAAAAGTATGGTAAAAATCATCTCATTACAGGCTGATTTGGTCCTCCACTCCACAGCTCAAGTGAAACTACACCTCAATTTCCGCTCATGACGCAGAGATTGAAGCAGCATTCTCGCTCTCATTCACTACTCATTCCTCGGTAATTTTTAAGGTCTTTCAAAAACTAGAGGCAATGATGTCTAAGAGTCAAACAAAGACTTGACCCCTTTTTCAACAACGATAAGGCCCGTGACACAAACCGCTGAGGTGGCCGTAAAGATGGCATCGAGGAGATCTATGCTGCCTGTCCTGGTAAAGCACGGAAGCATAAGAAGGGCGGTTCCCAGGCAAATGAGGAAGGCGAAGCCAAGGATCAGCGTCCGCTGTGGGGTGAGAAAGCCGACGACGTAACTCTTGAAGGTCCTGCGTGTCCTCGCCTCCATCATTCAGCCAGCTCCTTCCGTCTAATAGCCACGTTCACCCCAAGCCCTTGCCCCGTTCCGGAATCAGCCTGTTTTTTTCGATTTGTCTAGTCAAACCTGCCACGCAATAATGTAAAGTAGCATTAGCGGGTCAGAATCACAACCCTTTTGCCAAGCAGGGTATTGTATTCCACCGGCCATCTCTCTAAGAATCACAAGACTTATCAGGTAAAATAAACGGTTCGGTTCGTCTCCTGAGTCACAAATTCCTGAAAGAAACACATTCGGGAACCTTTTGCTACTAAGAGCACCAAATAGTGTCAGTATTTGAGGGTCATAAGGTCTTTTCTACTGTGACTGGCGGCCCGCGACGAGCTTGGCCGAGTCGGAGGCCGCTGTCCTTTTCACTACGTATCAGTGGGGGAAGCCGCAGCTCCCCTGCTCCAAAGGAGCGGGGGAGAATGCGGAGGGGGCAAGCCTGCCCGCCATTGCGAGCCGCTCAGGCGAGGCGGGCGGGACTCCCCCGTTGATACGGCGTAGAAAAGACCAGGCCGGAAGCCTTGGAACAGAAGAAAAAACCTCATGGCTGTCCCACACCCTTGTCGGTCATGTCCAATGCGGAAAATAATATGCTCGCGTCGACAAACGCAATGGTTGCAAGCGGCGGTTCTTCCTTGTATACTTACCTGGTTATGTATTAAAAGAAAAAGCTTCGAGGCGAAAGATGACGGCCGGAATGGCGGAAAGCGGTTTGGGCCGCCAAAAGATAATTTCCACCTCTTTCACCATGCTCTCATTCTCACCAACCATGAGAGAGGGAGGAGCCGACTTCACCCTTGCGAATTCCAAGTGCATCACCTCAGTTGATGAGCGTTTACAAAGGCAGCACGGAGAATCAAGAGATAGAATTATTGAAAACACAGAGTGAGTCGAATACCTCCAACCAGGGTGCAGTACTTTCGGTGCGGGGGAGCGTGATTGACGCCTATTTTCCCAAGCACCTTCCCTCGCTCAACAATGTATTGCGGGGAGGTAAGGATAAGAGCATCGTCATTGAGGTCTTGACCCACCTCGACTCAAAAACCGTTCGCGGTATAGCGCTAACGTCTACGCTGGGCCTGGCCCAGGGTGCACCGGTGCTGGATGTTGGTCATCCCCTGAAGGTACCTGTTGGCAAGCGATTGCTTGGCAGGATGTTCAATGTGTTCGGGGAGACGATCGATGAGAAAAAGGCCATAAAAGGTGGGGAATGGCGTGTTATTCACCAGGACCCCATTCCGCTGGATCGACAGTCCACCACATCGGAGATCTTTACTACCGGGATAAAGGCTATCGATGTGCTGGCTCCCCTGGAGCGCGGCGGCAAGGGGGGGCTATTTGGCGGTGCAGGTGTCGGGAAAACAGTGCTCATCATGGAGATGATCCAGAATATGGTTGGTCAGCATGAAGGGGTCAGCCTGTTTTGCGGCATCGGTGAAAGAAGCCGGGAAGGCGAGGAGCTTTACCGGGAGATGAAAGAGGCCGGTGTGCTGGATAACACGGTCATGGTCTTTGGCCAGATGAACGAGCCTCCGGGCGCCAGGTTTCGTGTCGGTCATGCAGCGCTGACCATGGCCGAATACTTCAGGGATGACGAGAAGCAAGATGTGCTGCTTCTGATCGACAATATCTTTCGGTTTGTCCAGGCCGGTATGGAGGTGTCTGGACTTATGGGGCAGCTTCCCTCTCGTCTGGGGTATCAGCCCACCCTGGGCACCGAACTGGCGGAGCTTGAAGAGCGTATTTGCAGTACGGCCACAGGTGCCATCACATCGGTGCAGGCCGTATATGTGCCTGCAGATGACTTTACAGATCCCGCGGCGGTTCATACATTCGGCCACCTGTCTGCCTCTATCGTGCTTTCACGAAAAAAGGCAAGTGAAGGAATATATCCCGCCATCGATCCCCTGCAATCGGGCTCCAGTATGTCGGTTCCCACCGTGGTTGGAGAGCGGCACTACAGTATTGCCCAGGAGATACGTAAAACCCTGGCTAACTATGAAGAACTGAAAGATATCATTGCCATGCTCGGCGTGGAGGAGCTGTCTCAAGAGGACCGCCGGGCCGTTCATCGAGCCCGTAAACTTGAACGATTTCTCACACAGCCCTTCTCCGTGACGGAGCAATTTACCGGGTACAAAGGATGTACGGTGGATCTCAATGATGCCCTTGACGGGTGCGAGCGTATCTTGAACGATGAATTTTCCGACTATCCGGAGAGATCATTCTATATGATCGGAAAAATCGAGGAAGCCAAAAAGGGATGAACCTGAAGGTCTTGCTTCCCGCAGAGGTACTCTTACAAGAGGATGTAGCCAAGGTAACGGCTGAGGCACACAATGGCTCCTTCTGCCTCCTGCCCAAACATGTGGACTTTGTTGCCGGCCTTTTGCCGGGCATCCTGTTTTTTGAAACAGAGGGAGGTCGTGAAGCATTTGTGGCGGTTGACGAAGGAATTCTCGTCAAATGCGGTGAGGAAGTCATGGTATCAACGAGGAACGCAATGCGGGGGCCGGATCTGGGGCAGTTGAGGCGCACTGTGGAGGAAAGATTCAAGGTTTTGGACGATCGGGAGAAAACGGCCCGTGCTGCCATGGTCAAGATTGAAGCCGGTTTCGTCCGTCGCTTTCTGGAGATCCAAAAACATGGTTAAGAAGACCCTTATCAGAGATAGGGAGAACCAGGCGGGCAGGTTAATCGAAAAAATAGGCGATAAAGAAGATCGGAAAATGAAAGCCCGACAGGAAAAAGATCGTGGTGTCTGGTTCGGCTTGGGCATGTTTGGTCTTGTCGGGTGGTCGGTGGCCATTCCTACCGTGATCGGCATCGCCGTGGGAATCTGGATCGACGCAAAATGGCGCAGTTCGTATTCATGGACGCTGATGTTTCTCGTGATCGGCGTCATCGGAGGGTGCCTCAACGCGTGGTATTGGGTGAGGCGGGAGAGCAAGCGAGATTGAATCCCAATCGGTTCTTCTCCCAACGCGCTGGGTCGAGGACCGTAGCGGGATGGGTGTATTAACCCGTATTTCTTCTTCGCTTGTGTTTCCTTTGAAGCAGGGGACGAAAAGCCAAGAATCTGGGAATATAGTGACGGTTAATGTGCCTTACTTACTAATGGCATTTTTCGTGGGTGTAGGGACGGGAGTATTTTACTTCGGCGGTCTGTGGTGGACGGTGCGGCGTTTACCTTCTGTACGGCAGCCTGCACTTCTCACGCTTGGCAGTTTTTTTGTGCGCACCGGCCTTAGCCTCGCTGCCTTTTATTTCGCATCAGGAGGCCACTGGGAGAGGATTCTGGCAAGCCTGCTTGGTTTCATGATAATGCGAGGCTTTCTGGTGCGCCGCATGCGCTCTTCTCCCGCGAAGACTACGACGAATTGAGTAGGTGTCTATGGATATGAAGGCTATTAGCCCCGATCAGGTCATGATCTGGCAGTGGGGCGAAATCTCTTTGAACGCGACCATAGTGTTTACCTGGGTGGTGATGGGATTGTTGGTCTTAGTCTCTTGGCTCGTAACGCGAAGGCTCTCCTCTGAGGTTCGGTTATCACGGTGGCAAAACGTATTGGAGATCCTTGTCAAGGGTATGCAAGATCAAATCCGGGATATCAGCCATCAAAAACCGGCAATGTACTTGCCGTTCGTGGGTACGCTGTTTTTGTTTATTGCAGTATCCAATCTGCTGAGCATTGTGCCCGGTTATACGCCGCCCACTTCCTCCCTGTCCACCACCACTGCGCTGGCAGTCTGCGTGTTTGTTGCCGTGCCCTTTTATGGAATTTGGAATCGAGGTCTCTTGGGTTATTTAAAGCAATTTATTCAGCCTACCGTCTTTATGCTGCCCTTTAACGTCATGGGAGAGCTCTCAAGAACCCTGGCGCTGGCAGTGCGACTCTTCGGAAACATTATGAGTGGGACAAAGATTGTTGCCATACTCCTTGCGATTGCTCCACTGTTTTTCCCGATCATGATGCATGCTCTGGGATTGTTGACCGGATTGATTCAGGCATATATTTTTGCCATACTTGCGATGGTGTATATTGCGTCTGGGACGCGTGCCCGTCAAGACAAAGAGCAAAAAAAGGAGAAAAAGCGAGAGGAGAAAGGAGAAAAGCCACATGGATAGCATCAATATCATCGGCATGGTCTCGGTCATCACAGCTGGCCTGACCACTGCTATTGGCTCAATTGGGCCTTCCCTGGGTGAAGGACGGGCTGTGGCGCAAGCCCTGGGCTCTATTGCTCAACAGCCGGACGAAACGAACAGCATCACCCGTACCTTATTTGTGGGATTGGCCATGATAGAATCCACGGCCATCTATTGTTTTGTCGTCTCCATGATTCTACTTTTTGCAAATCCGTTTTGGGATTACGTCGTAAAAAAAGCGGGAGGTTGATCCGTGCTCATCAATTGGTTTACCGTAATTGCCCAGATCGTTAACTTTCTGATTCTTGTTTTCCTGCTCAAGTACTTTCTCTATGACCGTATTGTCAAAGCTATGGACGAGCGTGAGCAAAGAATTCAGTTGCGACTAAAGGAGGCTGAGGAGAAAAAGCAAGAAGCGGACCGGGAGGCGCGAAGTTATCTCGAAAAGAACCGCGATCTTGATGCGAAGCGGGAAGAGATGCTGGCTCACGCAAAAAAAGAAGTAGACGCCCGACGAAAAGAACTCACCCGAGAGGCCCGCCAGGCAGTGACTAAGCAGCGGTCTGTATGGCTGGAGACGATCCAGAGAGATAAGAAATCCTTCGTTCAGGATCTTCGAAAGATGGCCGGCAATCAGGTCTACACAATTGCCCGCAAGGCTTTCAGGGATCTCGCCGACGCAGACGTGGAGGAAAGGACTATCAACGCGTTTCTCGTGCACCTAAAGGGTATGAGCAAGAAGACGCGGGAGGCCCTCGCGACATCCATCAAAGGATCGGGAAATGAGGTGGTCGTGCGGAGCGCGTTCGAGATCCCCGCCAAAATGCGTGAGAAGATTACAGGATCATTGCACCGAGAGATTGCCGATGGCATTCAAGTACGCTATGAGGCAACATCGGATTTGATCATGGGGATCGAGCTTAAGACCAGGGGCCGAAAGATTGCCTGGAGCCTGCAAGACTACCTGGATACCCTGGAAGAACATGCCCTGCAGACCTTGGACAAGGAGGCGCAGCGGAAACGCACCGGAACCTCGGCAGAACAGGAGAAAGAAAGGAAACACAAACAGCCCCTCGCCACTGAAAGAGCGAGGCCCAAGACGCTAAAACGTGAGCGATCTGAGAAAACCGATGAAAAAACAGCCCCATGAATTGAATGAGGCGTTGTTTCAGACCTTCAGGATTTTGGACCGGGTGGTGAAGAGTTATAGGCCCGAGCCGGTGGCCCGAGAGGTTGGCACGGTGACGTATGTGGGTTCCGGTGTGATCCGGGTGACTGGTTTGAGTGACGTGCAATCGGAGGAACTCCTTCGGTTTGCCGGAGACCGAATGGGCATCGCCTTTAACGTGGATGAGAATGAGATCGGCGTGGTTATGTTGGATGAAAACGAGGGAGTAGCCGCGGGCAGTGAGGTTGAGCGTACGGGCCGGCCCATGGATGTGCCGGTCGGTGAGGACTTATTGGGCCGCGTGGTAGATGCCCAGGGCCGCCCCCTGGACACTGGTGGGTCACTGAGAGTTTCAAAACGGCGCCTTGTAGAGCAGCCGGCCCCCGAAATTATGGCGCGGGCGCCGGTTACCGTGCCCTTGCAGGCAGGCATCAAGGTAGTCGATGCCTTAATACCCATAGGGCGAGGCCAGAGGGAGCTCATCTTGGGTGATCGCCAGACCGGAAAGACCGCCATCGCCCTCGATACGATCATCAACCAGAAGGATAAGGGCGTTATCTGTATTTACTGCGCCATCGGTAAGAGGGGCTCGGCTGTGGCAAAGGTCATCGCAGACTTGCAGGCGCACCATGTCATGGATTACTGCGTGGTGGTAGTCGCTATGGAAGAGGACCCTCCTGGCTCCATGTTTATAGCGCCCTATGCCGGGACGACCATGGCAGAATACTTTATGGAACAAGGGCGTGATGTCTTAATTGTTTTCGATGACCTAACGCGCCATGCGCGTTCCTACCGGGAACTTTCGTTGCTTCTTCGCAGACCTCCGGGAAGAGAGGCCTTTCCCGGTGATATCTTTTATATCCATTCGCGACTGCTCGAGCGCTCAACCCATCTCCGGGATGAATTGGGCGGTGGTTCGCTAACCGCTTTGCCCATTATCGAAACCCAGGCCCAGGACCTGGCTGCCTATATCCCAACGAATCTCATCTCCATTACCGACGGTCAGATATATCTATCCCCTGAATTGTTTCAAAAAGGAACCTTGCCCGCTGTTGATGTGGGCAAGTCGGTCTCACGCGTCGGAGGGAAGACTCAGCTGGCTGCCTACCGAGCTGTGGCTGGAGACCTGCGTCTTTCGTACTCACAGTTCGAGGAGTTGGAGGCATTTTCCCGTTTTGGAACCCGGTTGGACGAAGACACCCGAAGAACCCTGGAGCGAGGGCGGCGTGTCAGGGAGGTTCTCAAACAACCACAATACGAACCCTTAGCAGTTTCTGAACAGATTGCCGTGCTCGTTGCCGTTAATGGAGGCGTTTTCGATGAGCTCCAATTGAAGGATGTTGCCGAGGCTCAGAGGAATGTGCGGAAGGTCGTGAGGGAGCGGCTTCCGGAAGTGTGTAAGCGAATCGAGAGCGGTGAAAAGCTCACGGGTGAGGATCTCGATGCCCTTGTGGGCGTTGCCCGAGGCGCCGTGGGTTTTGAAAACCAGGAGAAAGAGCATGCAGACGATCGAGGGCCTGAAGAGAAGGATCCAGAGCACCGAGGATCTTCTGTCGGTGGTGAAGACGATGAAGGCCTTGGCCGCCGTCAGCATCCGGCAGTATGAAAGAGCCGTGGAGTCCCTGCACGATTACAGCAGGGCCGTGGAAATGGGCCTTCAGGTGGTGCTTCGGGACAGGTTGGATTTCATGGTCGGGGCACAGGCTGCCCCCCACGATCATGTGGGCACTGTTATCTTCGGCACCGACCAGGGCATGGCCGGGGCATTGAATGAGCAGGTCCTTTCCTATGCTATGGCCGCTATGGACGATCTCAATGTCAAGCGTGAAGATCGGACGGTCATGGCGGTCGGCGAGCGGATGATGAGCCTTCTTGAGGATGCGGGTCAGCCCGTGGAGGCAGTTTCCCCTGTCCCCAGTTCTGTTGCAGGCATCACACCGAGGGTTCAGGATGCTTTGATGACAATCGAGGCATGGAATCGAGAGCGGGGGCTCAATCAAATCTACCTCTTTTATAGCACCGAGGTATCCGGGACAGCTTCTCAGCCTCACATGGTTCATCTGTTACCCCTTGACCAGGAGTGGCTTCTTAACCTCAAGGAACAATCCTGGCCGTCCCGTGTCCTTCCGTGCTTCACGATGGACTGGGATGCGCTCTTTTCATCGCTGATCCATGAGTATCTCTTTATCTCCCTTTTTCGGGCCTTTGCCGAATCCCTGGCCAGCGAAAACGCCAGCCGGCTTGCCTCCATGCAGAGTGCGGAGCGTAACATCGAAGAGATGCTTCATGAATTGAATGCCAATTTTCAGCAACAGCGACAGATGGCCATCACCGAGGAACTCCTCGATATTGTGGCAGGTTTCGAGGCATTAAGCAAAAACGAAAGATCTCCAATCCCCTAAATGGGCCGATGAGTTTCAGTCTTGGCCCACGGTGAGTCTTCGCTTCTTGTGGCAGAACAACCCTGTCCTGAGGGTATGCTGCGGTGTTAGCCGACTAAAAATGTGGGGCGATATCATCCCGTAGCTTGTAAAAAAGGGGTCAGAGTTATTTTTTTGACAAGAGTTATGCTACTCGATGTAAATTTCTAACTGCAGTAGACAATTTCGTTTAATGCCCATCCCTACCATATTTGAAACGCAAATCATCAGTGATTCTCACCGTATAATCCCAAAACCCAGCGTGAATCCTGGGAGTTGATCAAATCAGGCGGACTTAAGAGGTCAACGTGTTGTGTGGTAGCTTGGAGCGCCCAGGGCATGGCTCCCAGCAAATTGATACAGCGGTCATATTTCACCCTGTCATGTGTTCTGTGATTTCTTTTCCGTGTAGCAGTACGCCCCTTCTCCTGCCTTAATGGGGTTGAAGCACATATTGTCGGATAGGCAGGTCGCCCTCCTGGTATCTCCGGATTTCCAGCGGTTAATGAGGTGTGGTTCGCGGATAAGCGGGCGGCTCAGGGAGATGTAGTCCGCCACGCCCGTTTCTACCAATTGTTTGGCGACACCGTAGGAACGTATACCTCCCACAAGTATCAACGGGACGCCGATTTTTTCCTTATAACGCTTGGCCGCTTCCCGGTAGTAGACCTCGTCTTCCTCAGAGTCGATCCGCCCCTTTCTTACCGGGACGAATCTGCCTGAATCAGCGGTTCCACCACTCAGTTCTATAGCGTCGATGCCCGCTCTTTCGAGCATAGCCGCAACCTCAAGCATTTCCGCGACGCACAAGCCGGTGTCCAGAAAATCCTCTGAGTTCATCTTGATCAAGACCGGGAACCGATCTCCTACCGCATCCCGTATGCTTTGAAAGACCTCCAAAACGATTCGCGCCCGGTTTTCAATCCTTCCGCCGTAGTTATCCTTTCTTTTGTTATAAAAAGGGGAGAGAAACTGGCTCAGCAGAAAGCCGTGGGCCGCATGGATTTGCACTCCATCAAAACCGCTCTGCTGGGCTCGGGCCGCGGCTTTTGCAAAGGCCTCAGCGGTTTGACGAATCTCCTTGTGCGTCATTTCCCGGCAAAGGGAGCCATTTTCCTTTTCCTTGACGGATGGTCCCAGGGGTTTCATCCCTGTCAGGTTGGAATCCGCGCGACAGCCTGCATGGGCGAGTTGCAAGGCGATTTTGCCGCCTTGCTTGTGCACGGCCTCGGTCATAGCACGGAGATTCGGTATGAGCTCGTCGCTATAGATGCCCAATTGCCAGGGTCCTGCCTGTCCCTCCCGGCTCACATAGGTATGGCTGGAGATGATCAAGCCCACCCCACCCCCGGCAAGTTCCACCATGAGATCGATGAGGCGTGGTGTGCAGGAACCATCTTCACCCGCCATTCCCTCCCATGTGGCCGAACGGACGAACCGGTTTTTCAGGTTCATGGTATTGATTGCAGTGGTTTCAAAAAGCTTTGCCATGGCTCATGTGTATGTCAATTGGCACCCGCAATGCTGAAGACGTCTTTAGATAGCTCTTAGATTGTTGAGAAGAACTGTTCAAGATTTAGAGAGATGATACTGAAAAAGTATGGGAAAGGTCAATAGATATAGAGAATGGGAAAATAGAGGAATGGTAGCCTTTTGAATCTTCGAAGCTCAACAAGACTGCACTATATGGGGATTCTCAATAAACAGGCAGGGCCGTCTGGCCCTGCCTTTATCCAATCATGCGGCTTAAAAGCCGCCATCAAAGCAGTGGGAACTCGATTTGAAGCCTGGGTTCAGGATTCTGTTCCCACTCACGGGGGCTGAAAAAGAAATGTGGAGGATAGAAAACTTCTCTACCCTTTAGGGCATCCTCTTCCATTTCTTACCCAGAATAAAGCTTTCGGGTACCGAAACCCCGACTGTCTGGACGCCCCACCAAGCGCCAGGGCCCGGTCCTTGGTAGAACTCGACCCTGAATGGCTCTGCTGCGGCCATAAGGGCGTACAGGTCGGCCGGGTCGCAGCCGTAGTCCTCCACCAGCCAATCGAGTAAGTTCCGTCGGGCTTCGCCAATTGCCTGCTGGGTAAAGCCGCTCTCGCAAACAGCCACGAGTCTTCCGTCTCGCGTTTTGATGCGCGGGTGGGGGAGTCGCTTGTTCTTGATCACTTCAACGCTCAGAACATATTCAGCGCGGCACTCGTCTGCTAGGCCATGATACTCCGTATCCGCCTGAGAGGCGTGGCAATCGCCTGCGTAGAGCAGGCCACCTTCGTTGTAAGAATTCAGGTAGACGATAGATCCCTGCTTAAAGTCGCGAACATCCACGTTCCCGCCGTAAGGTCCTCTTACCAGCAGGAATGATTGTACTTCCCGCTCTGGTGCAAGGGTCAGTGTGCCAATATATGGATCCAGATCCCACGTATACTTGCCATATACCGCCACCCCATCCCTGGTCGTCCCGCTAGGCCCGGGGAGGTGCTTGATGGCGTGAATAGAGGGTGGATCGAGCTGAGGGTACTTGCGCAGGAGATAGGCCTCCCTCACGTCATACGGGTATCGAGCTGTATATCCTTCTGCCTCTGGCTTAACTGAGTGGATGTGGACCGCCACAACATCGTTCTTTGTGCATCCTTCGATGTAGATTGGACCAGCAGATGGATTGTTGTTAGGGGGATTGTGTTGGAAGATCTCGAGTTCCCACTTCGGGATTGTTTTGTAGTGACCGTCAACAAGTAGTTGACCGTCGGTATTGTCTTCCGCGATTATCACAAATTTCTCTCCCGGTTTGACCCGAATGGCCGGGGTGTGACGCTGGTCGGCTTGGTAATGCTTGGCGCCTTTTGGCGGCACGTCCCTACCGTTAACTACCTGAAGCCCTGTGTAGTCTATCGGTTCTAAGGCCTTCGCTGTCTGGATCAGAGCTGGTGCTGCGACAAACCCCAGAATTAACAGCACAAACAAACCTACAAAAACGAATCTTCTCATCTTTTTCCTCCTTTTTTGTTTAGTGCTTTGTGATTGGTGTTTGGAGTTTTTGATGTTCTCCATTTTTCACGAACACGATTCAGTGAAGGCGGTCGAGTTTTCTCAATTACCTCCTTTCCCCCTTTGATTTGTGATATGGGTTTGCGACCTGGCAAACTGTCGCAAGAGCCCCCGCCTGTTTACCAGAGTGGAATTCTATTTTGGAGGCCACCAAAAGTAAATGGCAAAAAATTGTCAGGTTATCAACAGGTCAAAACTGATACTATGCGAGGGATAAAAGGTAGGATCTGAGGTTGGATTTGCTATTTGTGAGGCCGAGTTTCCTTCTGATATTGATTCGGTGAAACTCAATGGCTCTTATGGACTTATTGAGCAATTGGGCTATCTCCTTGGCAGTTTTTCCATCCCTTACAAGGCCGGCGACCTGGATTTCTGTAGGGGTAAGGTGTAAAAGCTTAGAGGATAACGTGCGCGAAAATGGGGAGATGATGTTGTCCAGATATGATTCAAGGATATCTACATAGGCCTTTTGTCTTTCATCCATTCCGGTTTTCTTCAATTTCTCTAAATAGGGCCTAACCAATGCCTTCATATTGGACAAGACCTTCTCTTCAAGCTCGATTTTATCTTCGTCCCTTCTTTTCAGCAAAACCCTCAAGGCGGTATTTATTTCCTGAAGATTTCTGCCCTTAATCTCCAGTTCCTCCTCTGCCTTCCTCCGTTCTCTTATCTCCTGCATCATGAGCTCTTTTGCTTTCACCAGTTCCTCAGTGCGTTCCCTTACCCGCAGTTCTAGTTCATCATGGGCCCTTTGGAGCGCCTCTTCCGCCTGCTTGCGCTCGGTCATGTCTACCGCAACCCCCCTGAGCCCAACTGGTTTGCTGTCGCGCATAATGGGGCTCGAGTATATGAGGACAGGAAAGGTGGTGCCGTCTTTCCTCAACGCTGTATATTCATGACCTTGAGATCTTTTCCCGCTCAGTATTTTCCGAATATTGTGCACAAGTCTTTCTCTGTCTTCAGAGATAAAGAGCTCAAGGGCGTTCAAGCCCTTATCAATATCCTCTTGGGTGTAACCGGAAGATTGAAACCCATGGCGGTTAGCGAATGTGAAATTGCCTCTCTCATTAAGTTCGAAAACTGTTTGCGGTAATAGATCGGCTAACTCTCTGTATTTGTTCTCGCCCTCCTTGAGCGCTTCCTCTGCCCCCCTGCGCTCAAGAGATTCCCTTTCTAGTCGCTTAGCCCCTTGCTCCAGTTCTTCATAGGTTGGTCTTGTGGCCATCGGAATATCCTCGCATTGACCTTAACAACGAAAAAGTCCTCTTCAGACACACTACTTCATCCTCATGAGGGCTTAATGCAGATTCTGATTCCATTCGTTTCCTTAATTGAGGGGGTTAGCCGCTCTGGACTACGCTAATGACTATGTTTTAATGATCAGGGCTCATATGTAAAAAAATAGGAAACTGTCAAGGCTTGCTTTCCTTTAAAGTGGAAGACGGTACATGGTTTGGGCGGTTAATCTTTATCGAGCCTTCTCTATACCATGGAAGAGCTCGCTACCGGCACCGGGGTAAACCTTGCGCTGTTCCGGAGAGGTTGCCTTATCGACTGCAGGCCATTTGTGAGGTTGTGGCTCTGCCCCCTCGCGCGTGATGTCGGAGGGTCGGGGATCGGCCATCCTGGGATCTTTTCTGATGTCGATGCCCTCAACATCGTGGCTGAACTCAATAGGTATGCCATTGGGGTCGTAGGCATAGATCGAGTGGATGAAGCCATGGTCGATTACCTCCGAAACAGAAAATTCGGCCGCCGAAAGCTTATCCTTAAGCTCCCAGAGGTCCTCCTCGGTTTCCACTCCAAAGGAGACATGATCAAATATGAAGGGTCCAGAAACCGGCCGACCGTGCTCCTTTTCAGCTACAGGCTCTACTCCGGGCCATTCAAAAAAGGCGATTAGATCGGTTTCTGAGATTTGAAAGAAATAATGCCTATATCCAGGTCGTCCGAGACCGGCCACCAATCGCATCCCGAGCAAGTCTCTCCAAAAGCACGTGGTCCTGTCCATATCTCCGGTGGCCATGGCCAGGTGATTTATTCCATTAAATGTAATCATGTCTGTACCTCTTTTGCCTTTGGGGTAATTCCTTCCGGCTCGAAAAGGCCGTCCCTCATACCGCTGAGGCATAGCCTGAGGCCGGACTGAGCAATTGTACCGTGTTACCTGTCAGCCGTCCGACAGGTGATTCGCCTGAGGCGGAATAGATGAGACGCACCCTAGATGATTTTCTTTATCTCCTCTGTTAATGCCGGTACTATATCAAAGAGATCACCGACTACGCCATAGTCAGCCTTCTGGAAAATGGGGGCGTCAGGATCCTTATTTATGGCTACGATATATTTGGAGGTACGCATTCCGGCCAAATGTTGAATGGCCCCTGAGATACCGCAGGCAATATAGAGATTTGGAGACACAACCTTACCTGTTTGTCCTACCTGGTCAGAGTGAGGCCGCCAACCAGCATCTACCGCCGAACGTGAGGCACCCACCGTAGCACCCATCAGATCCGCCAATTCCTCTAAGATCTTATAATTTTCTGGCCCCTTCATTCCTCTTCCACCAGAGACAATTGTCTCGGCCTCGGTAAGGTCGGCCTTGCCCCCTGCCTCCTGGATAGATTCAATAACCTTCGTTTTCACCTGGGAGTCATCAAGGCTGAAGTCAGCATCAATAAGGTCAATCTCCCTTGAATCATCAGGGTCATTCAATGCAAAAACATTGGGCCTTGCCGTAGCTATTTGGGGTGAGCTATCCTGAAAGGTAACCGTGGCGTAAGCCTTGCCTGCACAGATGGGCCTTTTTGCAACCAGGTTACCATTCTCAAGGGAAAATGCCACACAATCTTGGGCCATACCAACCCCAAGCCTGGCAGCGAGCCGGCCTGAGAGATCCTTTCCCTGGACTGAAGCACCCAACAGGATGATAGCAGGTTCACTGGCCTGAGCTAGCTGCGCAATAACTGATACATAAGCATCTGTGGTATAGGTTGCCAGGCGGTCGTCATCAGCCACAATAACCTTATCCGCACCATATTTCCCAAGCATTCCTGCCTTTTGCTTGATATGAGAACCCAGGAGGATGGCTGTCACTGACTGGCCCATTTTATCAGCCAGGCGTCTCCCCTCACTCACTAATTCAAAGGATATCTTTCTTAATTCCCCTTCTCTGCGTTCGGTAACTATCCAGATTCCCTGCGCCATTGTTATCTCCTCCAATTCTTGTCAGAAAATAGTTTCCCTTCATCTAGATAAGCTTAGCCTCTTCATGAAGTGACCTTGCCAGATTGGCGGCCTTTTCTTGGGGTGTCTCGCCTTCCACTATCTTTCCCGCCTTTCTTTCTTCCGGGGGTGTGATCTGCATAATCTTTATCTTTGCTCCACTTTCTCCAACCTCACTTGCATCTAGACCTAAATCGGCGATGGTTTTCATATCTAAGGGTTTCTTTTTGGCGTTCATGATGCCCGGCAATGATGCATATCTTGGTTCGTTTAGTCCCTTTTGGGTCGTCATCAAAACTGGCAGAGGGGCCTCAATAACAAGGGTTCCGCCTTCAACCTCTCTGTGGGCCTTTACGGTCGAACCATCTTCGCTGACTTCAATTTTGATGACTACTGATATCTGAGGAATGCCTAACAGCTCTGCCAGACCTGAGCCAACCAACCCGTAATCATCATCCACACCCTGTTTACCGCAGAGGATAATGTCGTAGTCAAGGTCTTTAATAACAGCCTCAAGTACCCTAGCCGTACCAAGGGAGTCACTACCAGCAACAGATGGATCATCTACCAAAATTCCTCTGTCGGCACCCATGGCTAAGGCAGTTCTTATGGATTCGGTTACCCGCTTCGGTCCTACTGCTATGATGGTAACCTCACCGCCAAATTTTTCTTTGAGGCGCAGCGCCTCTTCAACAGCATACTCATCGTATGGATTCATAACCCATTTTATATTGTCGGTAACGATTGACTTACCATCCGGGGCAATCCTAATCTGGGTCTCTGTATCAGGTACCTGCTTGAGACAGACTACAATGTTCATGTGCTCCCCCTTTCTGATGCCTTTCAAGTATTAGTTTTTGAGATCTACAGAGTTATACTGGCAAAGCATGGCTTTTTTGGGTTAACATCCTTAACACTCCGATACCTATTATGTCAATACGGATCAGGTACAGGAATTTGATGATAAGGCTGTTACTGTCTGTGATTGTCGTACTATGTTTTTATGCCATTTATGAAGTAACTACTGATCTGTCTTGCAGCGGTTTCCACATCATATGTGCGCCTTTTTGATAAAACCCAAAATCTCGACATTTCGTCCAAGGCGCCAAAAAAGGCCCTTTTGGCAATTCCGGGAATGATATCTTCTCTAATTAACCCCTTATCCTTCCCTTCTTGTATGATATCGCCGATGAGGTCAAGGTACTGGGCGAATTTCTCGTTATGGTAATCTTTCATGAACTTGTCGCTCTGCCTCAGCTCCACCTGAATAATCTCGGCCATGTCCTTGTTATCTTCGATCAATTTGAGGTGAAGAAAGGCAAATCTCTTGATCTTTGCAAATGGATCAGTCTCTAAACTGGTCTGCCTTTCCATATTATCCAATACTTCCTTCATCTTTTCTTCAAACAGTGAAATAAGGATATCGTCTTTATGGCTGAAATAGATATAGATGGTTCCATCAGCTACTCCTGCTTCCCGGGCAATGTCAGAGACCTTTGCCTTGTAAAAGCCTTTTTTGGCAAAGACCTTTGTGGCAGCAGCTATGATCTTCCTGTGTTTTTCGTTATCCTTATGTCTCATATCTTTTTCCGATTGTTGATGAGAAGCTCCGCACCAAGAAGGGGCTAAATCTTAAGGCCCTCAGCCTACACTATTCTTTTTTGTGAATCTGAAATGAAGGGTATTATAGGGTTGCCAAAGACCATCTACAACATTTATTTTGGCTTGAATTCGGGACTATATAACATCACCGTTATATCCACGTAAGCCTTTTTTTGAAGGTGATTGACGTTTCGTTAAGCTATACTTAGATTGGACAGTCTAGGCGCGCTTGATGCAGGTGGGTGGAAATGCAATTGGCCTTCTTGGGGATATCCGGGACACAAGGAAAAGCGAAGCGGATTCACAATTCCTGAGTAGTTCTGTAGTACCATCGGCTGAGCCATCATCCACTAGTGTGATTTCCTTATCCACGTGAAGGCCTTGTGCTCTTTTAATAGCTTCTCTCAAGGTTATTAAAAAGCTAACCAGAGTTTTATGTTGATCAGAAGACAGGCACATAATAGTAAGACGCCCACCAGGATACTGTGCCTATAAAACCAATCATCAGTTTTTTCTATTTTGTCCAGTGGCTCAAATAGCCTTTCTGTGGAAACCAAGATACTCAGTTTTTCATTTATTTTTCTGATGGTTTTTCCTCCCATCATTAGGCCCACCCCGTTATTCAGAATGAGCTAAGATCAAATCCTTAAGGAAATGTCGATCTTCGTCGGCGATTTTCACAAAGCAGATGCCAACACCATAGGCAATATCCTGATCATCAATAGCATAACGATCTGACCAGACCACCTTGCCGCTAACCCGTATAACCTGGTAATTGGGAGGGCTGATGCTCATGGGAAGGATCTGATTGAGGGGTAGCGGTTCCTCGCAGCAGATGAATATACCATTAACAGTAATATTCCTTGTTTCCGCTTGTATTATACGGTGATTAGTTAATGCAATAACGGGCCATCTGAGTCGGATTCTGTCATGTTCGCGTCTTTCGATTCCCTTAGACAAATTCATTCCCCTTAGATTCCGCGAAGCACTGAAAAGTGATAAGAGTATTGAATCGAGTAGCGCAGTGGAATCTCACACCCGTGTCCTCACAGATCCGAACATGCGCCTCTCGACTCAGCCCAGTTTGGCCCTGCGCCATCTCGCCCCAGGCAGTCTTCTATGAAATAAGTCAATAAGTTCCGATAGCCCGAAGGCAATAAAAAGAAAAGCAATCACCAGGAGGAGAAGATTAGCCCACACACTCTGAAAAAGGTTGGCTCCCTGAGCCAGAGAGCTGCGCGGGAAAAGAAAGAGCAATACCAGATAGGAAAGAGAGATGGTTAAAAATAGTGTTACAAACAAATAGAGTTTTCTTTGGGGCGCCATGACAACCTCACGAAGTAAAGGTGAAGTCTCCACAAAACAAGACTGAGTTATCAGGAGAAAAAACAAGGGAAAAAGGTGCCACTGTTTGGAAAGCCGAGAGGTGCGATCTGAGGCTTTCCTGCGTATTGGAGTGAACCCCATGAGCTGCACAGATCAGAGTGATGTAATGAGAGTACTCTGACAGGGTTTTTGGGTTAATGGTAACATAGCTTCAAACTCACAAGGAGGCCGATAGCCCAGAGAAGAATGTAACCGTTTGTGGTTATAGACATCTTCAATAAAATAGGGAATTCTTTTTTGGACATCTTCCATGGTTCGATATTCCCACAGGTGGACATCCTCGGACTTCAGGGTTTTTATGAAACTCTCAGCATAGGCATTGTCATAGGGGTTACCCTTTCGGCTCATGCTGATCTGAAAACCATAGAACGTAAGCTCTTTGACATACTCACAAGAGGCATATT
>Ga0209979_1002106_pt1 | contig 19737 bp, 16 predicted proteins | sample AnhtaG_FD_183114 | JGI IMG/M metagenome (GOLD analysis project Ga0209979, IMG submission 183114) | Deep subsurface microbial communities from Anholt, Denmark to uncover new lineages of life (NeLLi) - Anholt_01485 metaG (SPAdes) (version 2) | ecosystem: Environmental > Aquatic > Marine > Oceanic...
GGGGGATAGGTTGCTGAACGACCTTTTGGGGAGGTTGTCAAACAAGCTCTGCGTCCTTGTTGTGCATTAAGCTCTGGTGATAAAATGAAATTGCAGGACAGGGGGGATGTATGCCTTTAGATGCCATAATTGTCAAGGGGGCTCGGGAGCATAACCTCAAGAACATAGATGTAACTATCCCCCGGGACAAGCTGGTAGTCATTACCGGTGTTTCCGGCTCGGGTAAGAGTTCGTTAGCGTTTGATACCATTTATGCTGAGGGGCAGCGCCGATATATGGAATCCCTGTCTGCCTATGCCCGCCAGTTCCTGGGCAGGATGGAAAAGCCCGAGGTTGATTATATTGAGGGGTTGAGCCCGGCTATCTCTATTGACCAGAAGGGGCCGAGTCGGAATCCACGGTCGACAATGGGTACCGTAACCGAGACCTATGATTACCTGCGTCTGCTTTTTGCCCGAGTTGGTCACCCCCATTGCCCTAAGTGTGGGCGAGAAATCGCCATGCAGACAGTGCAGCAGATTGTTGATTCCATCCAGAACATTCCTGCCGGTAGTCGTATTATGGTTCTGGCACCGTTGATTAGAGACCGTAAGGGTGAATATCAAACGGTGTTTGATGATTTACGCAAGGCCGGCTATGTCAGGGTTCGAGTTGACAGGCACATCCATGACCTTTCCGAAGAGCTCCAGCTTGATAAGAACAGGAAGCATTCTATTGAGGTGGTGGTAGACCGGTTAGTAACCGGGCAAGATGGAAGCCAGAGCCGTATTGCTGATTCAGTAGAGACGGCTCTCAAACTTGGAGCCGGGGTAGTGCTGGTGTCCATCGTTGACGGTGAGGAGTTACTGTTCTCGGAGCACTTTGCCTGTGTGCACTGTGGAATTAGCCTGGGTGAAATCGCTCCCAGAACATTTAGCTTTAATAGCCCTCATGGTGCCTGTCCTGCCTGCACTGGTTTGGGGGTTAAGCTGGAGATAGACCCTGAGCTGGTTATCCCTAATAAGGAACTGCCCATCGCTCAAGGGGCAATTCACCCCGGTTGGTGGCTCTCTTGGCATATGAACGAGCTGGAAATGCTGGGGCGGCGCTACGGCTTCTCCACTAATACCCCAGTCAAGAATCTATCCGAGCATCACCTTAGACTTATACTCTACGGGGAGAATGGGGAGCTGATGAGGTATAGAAATCGTTACGGTCGGGTCAGGGAGTATTTTACCGGTTATGAGGGGGTTATTCCTTATCTGGGGCGCTTGGCCCATGATACCCAGTCAGAACGTACTCGCGCCGAGATTGAACGCTACATGGTGTCCACACCCTGTCCCGTTTGTCAGGGCAAGAGGCTTAAACCAGAGTCCTTAGCCGTAACCATCGGCGGTAGAAATATTATGGATGTTAGCTCAATGTCGGTTACTCAGGCATTGGAGTGGATAGCTACTGTCGGTGGTGATGGCAGCAAGGCTATACTTAACGAGCGTGAACAGATGATAGGTCATCAAATTCTCAAGGAGATTCAGGCGCGCCTCGTTTTCCTCAAGGATGTTGGCCTTGACTACCTTACCCTTGACCGCCCATCAGCTACCCTTAGCGGTGGAGAGGCACAGCGAATTCGCTTAGCCACCCAGATTGGCAGTGGGCTAATGGGGGTGCTCTATATTTGTGATGAACCTACAGTAGGTTTACACCCCGCCGATGACTTCCGTTTGATTGAGACGCTAAAGAGGCTGAGGGAGCTGGGGAATACCATACTGGTTGTGGAGCATGATGAAGCCATGATGCGGGCCGCCGACCACATTATTGATATGGGACCGGGGGCTGGGGAGCACGGTGGTGAAATTGTGGTCACCGGGGCTTTGCCGGATATCATGAATTGCAAGGAGTCAATAACCGGTCAGTACCTTAGCGGGGTAAAGCAGATTCCTTTACCCCACAGGCGCCGCCCGGGCACAGGCGAGGAGATAGTAGTAAAGGGGGCTAAGGAGAACAACCTGAAGAATATAGACGTCCATATTCCCCTGGGTAGGTTTGTTTGTATCACCGGGGTTTCGGGTAGTGGCAAGAGCACCCTAATTGATGAAATTATGTATAAGAAGCTGGCCCAGATATTCTATCGGTCACGGGAGAGGGCTGGTAACTGCGATAACATCCTTGGAGTGGAGTATATTGACAAGGTAGTCAATATTGACCAGTCTCCTATTGGGCGCACCCCTCGTAGTAATCCAGCTACCTACACCGGGACGTTTACCCCTATTCGTGAGCTTTTTGCTACTATTCCTGAGGCTCGAATGAGGGGCTACGCCCCGGGTCGGTTCTCGTTTAACGTCAAGGGTGGGCGCTGTGAGGCGTGTCGCGGGGAGGGGTTTATTCAGATTGAGATGCAGTTTTTGCCTGATGTGACCGTTCCCTGTGAAGTGTGCAAAGGGAAGCGCTATAGCCGTGAGGCTCTGGAGATTAGGTTTAAGGGTAGCAACATAGCTGAGGTACTAGATATGACAGTGGAGCAAGCCCTAGCTTTCTTTGAGCATTTCCCCAGGGTAAGGAGTAAACTAGAAACCTTACACGATGTCGGGCTGGGCTATATTCGTCTCGGTCAGCCAGCACCTACCCTTTCCGGTGGCGAGGCGCAAAGAGTGAAGCTTGCCACCGAGCTATCACGGCGGGCTACAGGCAGGACGCTATATATTCTCGACGAACCGACTACCGGTCTCTCCTTTGAGGATATAGCTGCTTTACTACGGGTGCTACAGCGTCTGGTTGATACTGGTAATACCGTAATTGTCATTGAGCATCACCTGGATGTGATTAAGAACGCCGACTGGATTATCGACCTCGGACCCGGGGCTGGGGACCGGGGTGGCTATATTGTAGCTACTGGCACACCTGAGGAAGTAGCCCAGCAGGAGTCTTCGGCTACTGGGCAGTATTTAAGCCGGGTGCTGGCTAAAGGCGTTGAGTATGCCTTAACCGACTGACTACCTATAAGCAATGTCTGATATTTTGTTTCTTATTGAGGGAGAATTTGTCCTTGACTGGAGACAGCAAACCTAAATTTTTCTATGGCTATATCATAGTCTTGGCTGCTTTCCTTATTATGGCTATATCCCACGGCTCAATAAGCAGCTTTGGCGTCTTTTTTAAGCGGTTGTTAGTTGAGTTTGACTGGTCGAGAGCTACCATTTCAGGTGCCTCCTCATTGTCTTTCCTGCTAATGGGCTTTCTGAGCATCATTACCGGTGGACTAACTGACAGGTTTGGGCCTAGGATAATCATGGTGGCCTGTGGCTTCTTTTTCGGCTTAGGCTATTTGTTGATGTCACGAATTAATACTATTTGGCAGTTATATTTATTCTATGGTGTGATAGTAGGCATTGGTGTAAGCGCCTCAGATATCCCGCTGTTATCCACGATAGCTAGGTGGTTTACCAAGAGAAGGGGAACGATGAGCGGCATTGTGAAAGCTGGTACGGGTACCGGCATGTTGATTATGCCCATAGTGGCAAGCAGGCTCATCTCCACCTATGACTGGCGCACCGCCTACATTGTCATAGGTATCATAGGTCTAGTAATTATTGTATCAGCCGCCCAGTTCCTCAGGCGTGACCCAGGTCAAATGGGGCTGTTGTCAAATGGTGAGGAGAAACCAAATGCCGGCAGTTTGAATTCAGCGGAGGGAGGGGTTTCTCTTCGGGAAGCAATTCACCTCAGGCAATTCTGGATAATTTGTGCTATATACTTTCTGGTTCTTTTCTGTGCGCAGACTATCATGGTTCACATTGCCCCACATGCCGAGGATCTTGTAATTTCTGTAGCAAAGGCTGCCAGTATGATATCAATTATTGGAGGAGCAAGTATTGTCGGTAGGCTGGTAATGGGTAATGCTGGTGATAGAATTGGTAATAAGCCAGCTCTTATTGTCTGCTTTATTATTCTAGTGGCATCTCTACTTTGGCTACAATTAGCCAACGAGCTGTGGATGTTATACTTGTTTGCTGCTATATATGGTGTTGCCCACGGTGGTTTTTTTGCCCTGATCTCGCCAATAGTAGCTGAGCTGTTCGGAACGGGTTCACATGGTGTAATCTTGGGTACTGTTTTCTTCAGTGGCACAATCGGGGGTGCTATTGGTCCAGTCTTGGCTGGGCACATATTTGATATAACTAGTAGCTATCAGCTAGTTTTCTTAATCTGTGCTACAATGAGTGTTATAGGCACCATATTGACTTCATTGTTGACACCAACTAGTAGTCGAGGGGGACTATCAACCGGAAGTTAAAGCGAGGGTTGGTTTGAGGTCAAGCTCTATGCCAGGCCCCATAGTAGTAGTCAAACAGGCAGTCCTAACATACTGACCCTTAGCTCCAACAGGCTTGGCTTTCACCACTGCTTCCACTACCGCCGTCAGGTTACCCATCAACTTATCGTCGTCAAAGCTAACCTTACCTAAAGGAAGATGAATGATAGCCGTCCTGTCCAGTTTAAATTCCACCCGACCCAGGCGGGCATCACCTATTACCCTGGGCAAATCACTGGCCGATACCACTGTCCCTGATTTAGGGTTAGGCATCAACCCCCGCCTGCCTAGGATTTTTCCCAGTTTACCTACCTTGCCCATCATGTCTGGGGTGGCAATAGCGGTATCAAATTCCAACCAGCCATCCTCAATCTTCTTAACCAGCTCATCACCGCCAGCGAAGTCGGCTCCGGCAGCTTCAGAAATTTTTACCGCCTCTCCCTGGGCAAAAACTAAAACGCGCACCGGCTTCCCCAGCCCATACGGTAGAAGGGCGACGCCACGTACCTGTTGATTGGCATTTCGAGGGTCAACACCCATCCGAAGGTGAAGCTCAACAGTCTCATCAAATCGGACATGAGCCATCTTCTTGGCCAGTTCAACAGCCTCCCGAGGGTGATAAGTCTTTGCCTTGTCCAGCAGTTTTACTGCCTGTTGATAGTTCTTACCGTGTCTTACCATTTTTACTCTATCTCAATCCCCATGCTTCGGGCGGTGCCTTCAATAATTCGCTCCGCGCCATCAATATCAATAGCATTCAGATCCTTAGCCTTAAGCTGGGCTATTTCCCGGAGTTTATCTCGGGATAGCTTGCCTATGTTTTCATGACCAGAAGTGCCAGCCCCTTTTTCTACACCTAACGCCTTCTTCAGCAAATCAGTAGTCGGTGGTGTTTTGGTAATAAAAGTAAATGACCGGTCATCAAAGACAGTTATTTCGACCGGAATAATAGACCCAACCTGGGTAGAAGTACGCTCATTATACTGCTTACAAAACGCCATGATGTTAATCCCGTGCTGACCCAAGGCCGGGCCTACTGGGGGTGCTGGATTCGCCTGGCCAGCTGGAATCTGTAATTTAACCACGGCTTTAACCTTTTTAGCCACTCGTGTCTCCTAACCAGAATCTCAACGAGGTCAAAGATTCTCCACCTGCAGAAAGTCAAGCTCTACGGGTGTTTCACGCCCAAAAAGGGACAGAAGCACCTTAATCTTACCCTTTGCCGCACTTATATCATCAACTACTCCGACAAAATCAATAAAAGGACCGTCAGTCACCCGCACACTCTGTCCCTTCTTAAAGCCGACCTTAACCCTTGGTGCTTCAGCCGTCATCTGCTTTATGATCTGGCTAACCTCCTCCTCCCGCAGCGGAACGGGCTTACTGCCAGTACCGACAAAACCGGTAACACCAGGGGTATTACGCACTATGTTCCAGCTCTGGTCGCTCATCCTCATCTGTATAAGAACATAACCGGGCAGTATCTTCTTGGTCACGGTACGCCTTTGCCCATTTTTAACCTCGGTCTCCTCCTCAGTAGGTATAACTACCTGAAGGACCTCATCCCCAGAATCCATGAACTTAATGCGTTGCTCCAAATTCTTCTTAACTCGTTCTTCATACCCGGAGTAGGTATGAATTACAAACCAACTTTTTCCGTTCTCGCCCACAAATAACCTCGTTCAGATAAAGATTTCTTTAGCAGCACAAGGCTGCCCTTTAGGTAAGTGCTTCGGCTCAATCTGAGAAACAACCAAGCTTCTATCCACCTACGAAGACTTTATCAACAAGATTGGTAAAACCATAGTCAATGGCTCCCAGAACTATACCTACGCTAATGGAAACAATCAGCACTAGAAGTGTCAAATAGGCAACCTCTCGTCTGGTGAGCCAGACTACCTTCTTTAATTCGGCTATGGTCTCGCCAATGAATCTAAGCCTTGAACCGCTTCGCTTGGCAATATGATGTGTCATTGTGGGAATCTCTCATGCTTCTTAGTTGTGTAGCGCTACTTTATCTCCCTGTGGAGCTTGTGAGCGCGACAACGGGGGCAATATTTCATAAGCTCTAATCGTTGGGGATCATTTCTTTTGTTCTTAGTAGTAGTATATGTCCTCTCCTTACACTCGGTACAGGCAAGATGAATAATAACTCTGGCTTCAGCTTTTCTAGCCATATCTACTCAATAATGCGGCTAAAGGCACCAGCACCTACCGTTTTGCCCCCTTCCCGAATAGCAAAGCGCAGACCTTTCTCCAGGGCTACAGGATAAATAAGTTTTATGTTCATGGTTACTTTATCACCAGGCATTACCATCTCCACCCCTTCCGGTAGCTCAACGGTGCCAGTGACATCGGTAGTCCTGATATAGAATTGAGGTTTGTATCCATTAAAGAAAGGCGTATGCCTGCCCCCCTCCTCTTTACTCAAAACATATACCTCAGCTTCGGCATAGGTATGCGGCTTAATAGAACCCGGGGCAGCCAATACCTGACCTCGCTCCACATCCTCCCGGTCTACCCCCCTGAGCAGACAGCCAACAGCATCCCCTGGCTCAGCATAATCCAGGGTCTTATGAAACATCTCTAGGCTGGTGACTACTGTCTTGCGGGGCTCGTGGTGTAAGCCAACAATCTCAACCTCATCCCCAGCCTTAACCACGCCCCTCTCCACCCGTCCTGTGGGTACAGTGCCCCGACCCTTAATACTAAAAACGTCTTCTACTGGCATAAGGAAGGGTTGGTCTTTAGGTCGCGGAGGAATAGGAATATAGCTATCTACCGCGTCGAGCAGGTTCCAGACGCCACCACACCACCGGCACTCCCGCTTACCGCAGCCACACTCTCCAGCCTTGAGTCCGCTTACTCTCACCACCGGTATCTCACTCCCCGGAAAACCATATTTACTAAGCAGTTCCCTTACCTCCAGCTCTACCAACTCCAAGAGCTCCTCATCCTCCATCAGATCGACTTTATGCAGACAAACAACGATGGCTGGAACTTCCACCTGGCGGGCTAACAAGATATGTTCTCTAGTCTGGGGCATAGGACCATCAGGAGCGCTTACCACCAATATCGCCCCATCCATCTGGGCAGCCCCAGTTATCATATTCTTAATGTAATCAGCGTGTCCCGGACAATCAATATGGGCATAATGGCGCTTATCGGTCTCATACTCAATATGAGCAATAGCAATGGTTAGTCCCCGCGCCTTCTCCTCAGGCGCGTTGTCAATGCTTTCAAAAGCACGATACTGCGTAGGACTAGCCGTTGATAACACCTTGGTTATCGCTGAAGTCAAAACTGTTTTCCCATGGTCAACGTGACCAATGGTGCCCACATTGCAATGTGGTTTGGTGCGCTCAAATTTCTTTTTAGCCATTTTGCTCCCCCTTTTTTATCCCGAGCCCACAACCAGATTCGAACTGGTGACCCCGTTCTTACCAAGAACGTGCTCTACCGACTGAGCTATGTGGGCTTTTGTTCTAATTATACTGACTTTTATAGTCCAGTGTCCAGTCCAGGCTTCTACTAGATTTAAACTATGGTGGAGGGGGCAGGATTCGAACCTGCGTAGCCCTCCCGGGCGGCAGTTTTACAGACTGCTCCGATTAACCACTCCGGCACCCCTCCCTATGCCATCATTAAAGCTAAACACCTCAGCCCGAGAGGGGACTCGAACCCACTAACCTACCGATTACAAATCGGTTGCGCTGCCATTGCGCTACTCGGGCGCGGCTGCTTAGTGGCATCCGCCACCAAATATTAGCTAGCTTCAGTATTATAAGAATCTAACGATATAAAAGTCAAGCCTTGGTAGCGCATACCGGATTCGAACCGGTGATCTCCTCCTTGAGAGGGAGGTGTCCTAAACCCCTAGACGAATGCGCCACCTAAAAAACACTGACTGGTAAAAATCTGGCTGGGGAAGAAGGATTCGAACCTTCCCTGGCGGATTCAGAGTCCGCTGTCCTACCGCTAGACTATTCCCCAGCGTATCAGAATTATAGCATATGACTATCTCCAGAGCAATAACAGGGCAGACTCATTTCGCGATTTACCGTGGCATTATTACTCTCCAATAGCAGAGATGTCTATTAACCCCACCCCCTTAATCCCCCTCTCCTACCTACACTCCCCCTTCCCTTAATAAGGGAAGGGGGTCAGGGGGATAGGTTGCCAAACGACCTCTTAAAGGGGGTGATTGACAAGTAAATGTCCCCATTGCTACACTGATTCAGCATCAATGTCACAGAGTTTAGCAAGAGTGAAGTTCTCTTTGATCAGACTTCCCTTCTGAGAGTGGTTAATAATAGAACTTAGGAGCATCAAATGACCGAAGACAGCCAAGTAAAGGAAAGACAATTAGCCGAGCTAGAGGCACGCCGAAGAAAAGTAAAGGAGATGGGCAGAAGGGAAAGTGTGGAAAAACAGAAAAAGAAGGGTAAGCTAACAGCGCGACAGCGAATAGACCTGCTACTGGATAGGGGGACATTTCATGAAATTGGAATGTTTGCTAAAAGCAGGGGCACGGCTGCCTATGGAGAAGTACCGGCAGATGCAGTGGTTACCGGCTATGGAGATATTGACGGGAGGAAGGTATATATTTTCTCCCAGGACTTCACCAGCATGGGAGGTACCTTATCTGAAATACACGGTAAAAAGATTTGCACCATTATGGATAATGCAATGAGAGCCGGTTGCCCAATTATCGGGATAAATGATTCTGGAGGAGCCAGGATTCAGGACGGCGTTGAGGGTCTAGTTGGCTATGGCAATATGTTTAAGAGACATACATTGGCTTCTGGGGTAATACCCCAAATTTGTGCCATCCTCGGACCATGTGCTGGGGGCGCAGTATACGCTCCGGCATTGATGGACTTCATATTTATGGTTAAAGGTATAAGCCACGCCTTTATCACCGGACCAAGGGTGATTAAGGCAGTAACCGAGGAAGAGATTAGTGAGGATGAGCTTGGTGGAGCTACGGCTGCTCAGGGAAAGGCAGGGGTTGCTTGTCGCTCTGAAAATAGTGAGGAGGAGTGTCTGCAGAACATAAAGGAGCTATTAAGTTATTTACCCTCAAACAATAGGGAAAAGCCCAAAAGAATTGATTGGGGAGATAATCCCGACCGCACCGACACCTCTCTATTTGATATTGTTCCGGCAAATCCAAACCAAGCCTATGACATGCATAAGATAATTGAGAGGGTATTTGACCAGAGGGGAGACGGGAAGGAAAACTACTTCGAGCTTTTTTCAACATTTGCCACTAACATAATCATCTGCTTCTCTAGATTGAATGGGTGGTCAGTAGGTATAATAGCCAATCAACCGAAGTCAAAAGCGGGGTGTCTAGATATAGATGCCTGTGATAAGGCGTCTAGGTTTATCCGATTCTGCGATGCGTTTAATATCCCGGTTATCAACTTGGTTGATGTTCCTGGATACCTGCCGGGAACAGACCAAGAGTGGGGCGGGATAATCAGGCATGGAGCCAAGATGCTTTATGCCTATTCCGAGGCGACAGTGCCAAAGATAACCCTTATTCTCAGAAAGGCGTATGGCGGTTCATATCAGGGAATGTGTGGCAAGGAACTGGGGGCTGATTTTGTGTTTTGCTGGCCTAGTGCTGAGCTGGCGGTAATGGGACCAGAGGCAGCAGCCCCAATAATATTCAGGAAAGAGCTAGAAAAGGCAGATAATCCAGAGGAATTATTAAAGCAGAAGATAAAAGAATACCGAGAGGAATTTGCCACCCCTTATAAAGCCGCCGCAGACTTACATATTGACGATGTAATCGCCCCGGCACAAACGAGACCCAGATTGATAGAAGCTCTGGAAATGACAATAAACAAAGAGGAAGAAAGACCTAGCAAGAAGCACGGGGTTATGCCTACATAGGAGGTATAGTTATGAGTATGCCTTTAGAGGGTATCAGAATTTTGGATTGTACCATATGGCAAATGGGTCCAGTGGCTAGTGCCTTGCTCGCTGATTTGGGGGCTGAGGTAATCAAAATCGAGGAACCAGTAGGCGGTGACCCAGGCAGAGGCACCAAGCGGATAAGAGGTGAGCCAGTAGACCTCCCCCAAGGGAAGAGTTGGTATTTTGAATATACCAACCATAATAAGAAAGGAATCACCCTTGACTTAAGGAGCGAAGCCGGTAAGCAAGTTCTCTTCAGGTTAGTAAAGAAGTCCGATGTTTTTATCCAGAATCTTCGCCTCGGGGTAGTAGAAAAACTAGGCATAGATTATAAGACTCTATCCGGTTATAACCCAAGGATTATCTACGCTTCAGCTACCGGTTTTGGTCGGCGGGGGCCTGATGCTAATGAGCCAGCCTTTGACCTCTTGGGACAGTCACGGTCAGGTATGATGAGTACTGCTGGAGAGCCTGGCGCACCCCCTGTCATCCATAGTCTAGGCATGGCTGACCAAATAGGCGCTATAATGTTAGCTTATGCAGTGCTGGCGGCTTTAGTGGCTAGGGAGCGTCTAGGGATAGGTCAAGAGGTTGAGGTATCTCATCTGGGAAGTGCCATAACGCTTATCGGGCTTGAGGTCTTTGCCACTCTTGCCGCAGGCCATGCTCCACCACGACCGAGTCGCAAACAAGCGGCTAATCCTTTATGGAATATTTATGAATGCAGTGATGGTAAATGGATTACATTGGCTATGTTTCAACCCGACAGACAATGGCCTGCAGTATGTAAAGCGTTAGACCTACAAGAATTGGTTGATGATCCCCGATTCCGTAACATGGAAAGACGGCGTGAGAATTGCAGCGAACTTATTGCTATTCTTGACAAGGTATTTGCCACTCAGAGTTGTGCCCAATGGATGAGGCACCTTAAGCAGGCTGGTGATGTCATCTGCTCACCGGTTAACGCTTTGGAAGACCTACCTTATGACCAGCAAGTTATAGAGAATGAATATATAGTAGATTTTGACCACCCGGCACTAGGCAGGATTAAATTTGTCGGATTACCAGTCAAATTCAGTAAGACCCCAGGAGCAATACGACTGCCAACTCCTGAGTTTGGACAACATACCGAGGAAGTCCTGCTTAATATCGGTGAGTATAGCTGGGAAGAGATAGCTGAGCTGAGAGAAAAAGGAGTTATTTAAGGGCTTTGTTTTACTATTGACATTATACGAAGAAATAGTTTATCGTTCATACTAAAAAGGGAGGTAGACCAAATGCAAGCGTATTGTGTTAAATGCCGTGCCAAGAGGGAAATGAGGGACGCCAGGAGCATAACCATGAAGAATGGTAAGCCCGCGACCCAAGGTGTGTGCCCGGTATGTGGAACCAAGATGTTCAGGATAGGGAAGAGTTAATATTTGTATAGCAGGGACTAGGATTAGTAGAGAGGCTGGTATCTGTTCGCAGGCACTGAGCCTATTTGTAAATACTAAGCACACAGATAGATAAGACTGGCGTATCTAGGCAAGAGGTGTTGGATTCTTTTAGGTGAAGACCGAGGCAAAGACCCCTTGCAAAGTTTATTTTTGCCATCTTTCATCGCCAAGATAAGTATGATTGTGGGCAGTTAGCTCAGTTGGTTAGAGCACTCGGTTCACATCCGAGAGGTCGAAGGTTCGAGTCCTTTACTGCCCATTTAGTGTCTATTAGGACTAAGGTACTAGGACTTATGTAGTCCCTGAATGACAGTTTAGCTATTGCTTCACACGCAAGAGGTCACTGGTTCAAATCCAGTACCGCCCACTTACGGGGGACGATATTTAGAACTCCCGGCCAGCGTCGAGGAGACTTGAGTTGGCAGGGGAGAATATTTTCAATAACCTTCGTCTGGCCCTTTGCTAAAAAGAAATTAAGCACGCTAATTCATTCCTCCCCTTACTAACCTGACCGATTTAGCGCTTTTTGTGTGATTATTACATTGCCGACCTTTGAGTGACCGCAATATGATTACACTACTTCGAATCCTCGCATAGACGATTCCACAAATCTTGTAGCAGAGCCTAAACACAATTGAAGTTTTCGTTTATTTATTGATATGGCCTAGCTGACACCAAACCAGGGTTTGTATCAATGATTTATGGAAAAGTAAACAACTAATTCTCCAAGTTTGCAATTATATTCCCAAGGCTACGATAAACTCACACTCATTTCCGCCCCCCGCCGGCTTTGGCAAGACCATGTTATTGCGCTCGATGATTGCCATTTAATTAACTGCCCGACCCATCCATGATGCTCTTGCTTTTCTGCTTGACCACGTTCGTGATGACTACCTCGCTGCCGTGGTAGTGGCCACCTTGGTGCCACGAGTCAATTCCTCCCGTGGTGCCTCCTCTACTTGGAACTGGTGATGTCAGCAGTCGCTACTATCGAAGGCTTTACGAGATGGCTCAATCCCAGGGAATGATAGCCGTCTAAAGATGAGGAAAATTTGTCATGCTAGCTGGCACGAAAAAACCCAACGCAATTGACTGGCCTATTTGAGCTTTATCACCTCAGATAGTCACATGAGTGCCATGGAATCGGAGCCATCGAAAGGCCAAAAGTTCACAAAAAGCTACCATGTCAGATGGCATAAGGTCTTGACAAATGTCCTATTGTGGCTTATATTAATAGGCGCTATTACCTCAAATCTAAATGAGGCGGTTCAATTTGCTTTGAAACAAGGAGGCTAAACATGGAAATCTTCATTGATTCGGCCAGTATCACCGAGATTGAGAAATGGCTCAAAATGGGGGTAATAGACGGGGTCACTACGAATCCCAGCATCATGTTCAAAGATGGTGTTTACGATGCTGAAGCCGGGGCAAAGGAAATCGCTGCTCTTGTGGACCCCCGACCAGTAAGTGTCGAGGTTACCACTAATGACCTGGATGAGATGATAACCCAAGCACAAACATTTGCTTCCTGGGCACCAAACATAGTGATTAAGATACCCCAGATAACCCAGGATGGCATTCCGTGCTACGGTGTGATAAGACAGCTTGAAAATGAAGACATAAAGGTTAATGCTACGGTAGCCCTATCTTTAGGTCAGGTAATGCTTGCCGCAAAAGCCGGTGCCACCTATATTAGCATTTTTGCCGGCAGGGTGTCTGACGAGGGTGGAAACGCCCCTGAGATCATCAGAATGGCGGTAGATTGGCTTGAGCGCTGGCAATATAAGAGCAAAATAATCGTGGGCAGCATTAGAGGAGCGATAGATATCCAACAGGCAGCAGTAGCCGGTGCCCATGTTATTACCATCCCACCGCAATTTCTCAACAGGATGGCAGACCATAAATTCAGCCGGGAAACGGTAAGGCAGTTTGTTACCGATGCCCAGAAGGCGCTGGAGATGATGAATAAGGTGAAAACGAGTTAAAGCGTTTAACCTGGAATACTCATCGGGATCAAAAGGGAAGACATTTGTTAAATAAGTTTGTGGATAAATTGCATTACTTTGTCAGAAAAGCTCGCCCTTATATCCCCTTCACCGAGCTAAATACTGTGTATCATTTTATGGACAAAAATGCAAAAAGCATACTTGATGTGGGCTGTGGCAGGGGAGAACCGATGAAGTTCATCAATAGGGATAAAAAATTCTACACGATAGGGGCGGACATCTTTGAGCTTCCCTTAAAGGAATGCAGACGCGTTGGAGTTCATGATGATCTGGTTCTCTGTGACATCCGAAGCTTGCCTTTCAAGGAGAAAAGCTTTGATATAGTTTTATGCTTAACTGTAATCGAGCATCTAGAAAAAGAGGAAGGGGAGAAACTTCTCCGAGAAATGGAGGCAATTGCCCGAAAGCAGGTAATAATAAGCACGCCTGTCGGCAGGTATAAGCTGGGAACCTTTGATGGGAATCCTTACCAGGAACATAAATACATCTGGGACCCGACCGAATTTAAAAAGCGGGGCTATAACGTGAGAGGAGTCGGAATTCGTGGTCTCTTGGGTGAGGGAGGTTTCCGTAGCCACTTGCCAAGGATTATTCACCCTTTTACTTGGATGCTTTGGATTTTAGCTGGTCCTGTAGTGCATTTCCTGCCAAAACTAGCTGGCACGCAGGTTTGCGCCATAAAGAAAAGCCTGAAAGACAATGTTAAATTTCCTCCAGTCCACTAGGCATATATCAATTATTCTCACTGTTGTTGCCTTAGGGTTATGGTCTTATAGTATTACCCAAGCAACATATAATGTTGGTCTTTTTGGTCTCATTCATGGCCTACCTATCGCCTTTTTTGTAGCTTTAGGCATTCTCACCATCGCCTCAGCCATTCTCTGGCTCTCGCCCGAAGACCACAGCAAATTATTATTCGTCCAGTTATTTTTCCTCATGACCTCCTTATGGCTTACTCCACTAATAACTGGGGGAACACAAACGTTTGCTAGTGCTCATTACTGGTATACCGGCTACAGCGAGTATATAGTTCGGGAAGGTCACTTCAATCAATATATACATCTTTTTCATAATTGGCCAGGGGCTATAATGCTGTTCGCCATGCTTAGTATGATACTGGGCTTGCCCGGTCCTTATGCCTTAGTGATAGACCCTTCAATAAATGCCTTTATAATTCAATGGATTGTGCTCCTTTTCGCTTATCTTTTCCTTAAAAATATACTCCCTGAAAATCAGAAAAATTTGTGCTGGGCTGGGGTTTGGATTTTTGGATTAGGTTTCTGGATGGGGACGGGGGCTTATCTCGGCTCAAGCACAGTAGGCTATATACTTCTTCTAATCGTGCTAGTTTTACTTACCAAGAAGTCCTCTCTCCCTCAGAATCTCAGAACATCAGAGAGACGACTGTTGACTATCTTGACCCTAGCCTGTGTTACTATTACTCATCTCCTATCAAGCTTTGTTACCTTTGCTGCTGTAGCCATGCTTCGGATAACCAAGAGGATTAATAGCACCACTCTGGTTACCTTTGGGGCTGTTGTTCTCTTGGCCTGGTTAATGTATGAAGCCACGGCTTTCTTTGAAGGAAATGTCCCCAGATTCATAGAACAGGCCTTACGGTTAGATATAATACTCGAAAAGGGGGTTGTGGAGCGGGTAGCCGGCAGCGAAATGCGGCAGGCAGTATCAATGTGTAGAATTGTGCTTTCCGTCCTCTTCCTGGCAATTGGCTTCTTGGGTTTCATATTTAGTCGGCGGGCGAAAAAGAGCATTTATAGTGATAATACCGCTGTGGCTATTGCTTTCGCCTTTCTGGCTGTAGGTGCTATTCTTAGTTACGGGGGAGGCAAAGAGGTGCCTGAACGAACCTACCACTTTTTGCTCCCGGTTCTAGCCTATTTTGGGGTAAAATTACTCAGCCGAAAATCAACTGCTATCGTTCTTTGCACTTTGTTACTCGTTGCTCTACCTCTACGCTTTGTAAGTCAATATGGTGCCGAGGTATATGAGCACCTCCCGCCTAGCCGCATCGCTGCCTCTCATTTCTTCGCCGACCATACCACTGAAGGGGAGGTTGTAGGAATTGGGGGTTTTGAGCGTATAGAGCATTATAAAAAGGCTTATTTTGGTCGGTTGGGAGGAGACATGCCATTATTGCCTGAGCCTAAGATTACCCCTCAATATGTTGGTATCGGTTCGTCCATAAGGGGTAGGTTGTACTATCTGTATAATGACACCTGTACTGTGGACTATATACAGGATTTGGTTGAACACTCCAGCGATTATAATTCAATTTATGTGAATAATGATGTCAGCCTTTATATCAGGGAGTAAAAGTGCCCACTTTTTCAGAGTTTTTTAGATTAGAGCTAAGGAGAGGTATCAAAAGACCTCGGATGGCCATTATGGGGGTGTTAAGAAACCCTCTATGGCCTGTTCAAGCACCGTACTTCCTTCTTAGGCTTAGCCGCTTCGAGCTTGACCAGCCGTCATTTGTTTTACACATGTTTCCAGAGACGAAACTGGGCCAAGTCCAGGCTTACTTGCACGAAATTTATGACCTGTTTAGGAATAGACTGGGTTTCTTTTCTAATTTCCAACCACCGAGAGCAGGCAGCATAACCCTTGATGAAGCCGCAATCTTATATACTGTGGTGCGATTGTTAAGACCAGAAAGGGTTATTGAAACTGGTTCAGGCTCAGGAATGTCTTCTACCTTTATCCTTGCCGGATTAGAGATGAATGACAAGGGGCACCTTTATTCCATTGACCTCCCCAAGCCACAGGTGGTCGTTAAGCCAAGTCCAGATAGCCAGCCCGGTTGGCTCATCCCTGAATCGTTGAGGACCAGATGGACGCTGGTGTTAGGCAAGTCCGAGGAAAGGCTCCTTCCCCTTCTAAAAGAGCTGGGTGAAATAGACCTATTTTTGCATGACAGCCTTCACTATTTTCGCCATCAGAAATTCGAATACGAAACTGCCTGGTCATTCATCAGGAGTGGTGGATTGCTTTTAAGCCACGATATAAATAAGCCTTATTTTTCGCTATGCCAGCGGTTGAACGTAACCCCAATAAAGTTTCAAGGCTTAGGCGGTATTGGTAAAGGAACCTAAAGATGAATTTATCTTTCTTCATTAGAAGATTGCTCAGCTTCATAAAAGAGACCTTCACCGATGGGGTTAAAACCTTGACCTCCAGGGAGGGGCTTAAGCGACTTTATGGAGTTTCACTTTACCGAAATGCAATTTACCTTCTATTGAATTCGGCGGCGGTAGCAGTTCTTGGCTTTGTCTTCTGGATATTAGCCACCAGGTTTTATTCGACTGAGGAAGTAGGACTGGCTTCAGCTACCATCGCTACTGCCAGCTTCCTGGCGACGCTATCTACTTTAGGACTGGGTTACGGGATTATTCGCTTCCTCCCCAATTCAGGTCAAAAGTCTTACGCCCTGGTAAATTCCTGTCTTATCATAGGCGGACTAGTAGCTATAGTTGTTTCCTTAATCTTTTTGGCAGGACTTAACCTCTGGTCGCCTGCCCTCGTTTTCCTCCGGCAAAGCCCTCTAGCTTTCGGCAGTTTTGTCGTGCTTGTTGTCGCCTGGGCTCTCACTCTGCTTCTCCAAAATGTTTTTGTCGCCCAAAAGAGGGCAGACTTTGCCCTGCTGGGGAGCATAATTCATGGGGTTACCAAGCTGGCTATGGTCATCCCGCTGGCGGCATTTCTTTATGCTTCCGGAATCTTTACCTCCTGGGCGATGGGCTGGACATTATTGCTAATAATCAGTCTGTTATTCTTCCTGCCTCGCCTTCAAAGCGGCTATCACCCTTCATTCACCATCAGAAGGGAAGTAATAAATGAGATAGCTCAATTTTCCTTGGCTAATTACATCACTACTCTCATTGCCGCCATGCCCGTGTTCATCCTTCCCCTAATGATAGTAAATCTGCTTGGTGCTGAGCAGAATGCCTACTATTATATTGCTTATGCGATTGCTACAGCACTATTTCTAATTCCCAGGGACGTTTCCTTTTCCCTCTTTGCTGAAGGCTCACATGATGAGCAAGGTTTAACAGGGTATGTCAGGAAAAGCCTGAAATTCTCCTTCTTGATACTTATTCCGTTAGTCATTTTGATATTCCTTATTGGCGATAAAATTCTACTTCTCTTCGGCGAAGCCTATTCCCAGGAAGCGACTAAACTCCTCTGGATTTTAGCTCTATCGTCTCTGCCTGGAACGGTTAACACCATCTATTTTTATAAGAAGCGGGTAGAAAAGAAGATGAAGACCGTTATTGGCTTGAGTGCCTTAACCGTGATTATGATTTTAGGCTTGAGCTGCTTTCTTTTACCTACAATGGGCATAATGGGGGCAGGGATTGCGCGGTTGACAGGCGGTATGATTATCACGCTGATAATCACAGGTAGGTTGTTAATGAAGAAAGACTAAAATTTACAGGCTGATGCCCACACCTAATAGTGTGTGCTAGGAGGACGGCTTGATGGATAACATTACCTTGTTTGGCGGCAACATTACGGGAATAGCCGTAGGTGAATTGGCGACTGTTAAAGAAGTTATCCGCGGCTTAAAAACTGAAATACCAAACGCAAAGTTTGCTGCCTTTTGTGAGAATCCTGCTCTCGGAAAAATACTGGACATTGAAGCTGTAAGTAACTCCATCAGTGACTGGAGAAGGTGGTTACATATATTTATGAAGACCGATTTGTTTGTTGTACCAGGAGGAACATCAGTGTTTGGGAGTGGTACCCTTGCAAGGGCCTCTCAGGTTATTCTTGCCAAATTCTTAGGTAAACCAATTATGTTATATGGGATGAGTTTTAAGCCCCCAAGAACAAGAAAAGGCAGGCTTTTTTTACAATACGTAGTACTAAACTGCATTGACTGCGTAGCAGTAAGAGACGAAGGGTCGCTGGAAGCCTTGCAAAAGTTAGGGTACGGTAAGAAGGGCTTCTTGACTGCTGACCCTGCTCTAACCTTGGAATCAGCACCTTTACAGCGAGTAAAGGAGATAGCTACGAAAATAGGATTGAAACGGGATATGCCTCTAGTGGTGCTTTCTCCTCGCCATTTTGTCTATGGATTGTGGCACACTTTTTCAAAAGAAACCATCGAGAATTATAAAGTAATATTGGCTCAGGTGGCAGATTTTATTGTATCCGAGTTAGGGCAAGTCCTATTTATCCCATTTAACACAGTACCTCCCGATAATGACCTTGAAACCGTAGGAGATATCATGGGGCTGATGAGGAAAAGGAGCGAGGTAAAGATGATTGATAGCAGGGATTACTCGCCACACGAAATAGCAGCAGTAATAAGAGAAGCGGACTTGCTTCTCGGCACAAGGCACCATTCATTAGTATTAGCTGCTGGGGGCTATATCCCGATGGTAGCGATAAATTATGAACCTAAGGTATATGGCTTTATGAAGTTGATCGGACAGGAGAACTTGATTTGTGAAATGGAGGGGCTTGACTATAAAGATTGTATTGCCAAAATAGATTACGCTTGGTCTCACCGTGACCTCATTAAGCAAGAGATGGTACTAAAGGTAGAGGTGCTGAAGAAAAGAGCGGTTCTGAATGCTAAGCTAGCCAAAGAGTTATTGCTGTAGAAAGGAAACGGGCGGCGAGAATAATTATGAGGATATGTTTTGTTAATTCGGAAATCTTCTCCTCCTTTACCGGATACAGCCGATTGAATAGGATTGTAGGCAGGGAGCTTATCAAGCGGGGAATAGAAGTCTATGTAATGGTTCCTCAAATCAAAGGGAAACGGAGGATTGAGCAGCTTGATGGTATGACAGTCCTGAGTTTCCCTAATCTATCTCCGAAAATGCTTTTCTCCCAAGATTTCTTCCGGCTCCCTGAAGCAGATATCTACGAAATATGGGACCCGTACTTTGTCTTCTCTTACCTTATCACACGAGCCACACCAAAAAGTAAGCATGTCGTGGTTTTTGCTGACCCACATGAAAGAGAGGACTATAAGGCAGTAATGTCAGGCGACCCTAAACTCAGGGAAGGCAGGCAGAGAAGTAATCTAAGGATTCCCTATTTT
>Ga0209979_1002107_pt1 | contig 19734 bp, 16 predicted proteins | sample AnhtaG_FD_183114 | JGI IMG/M metagenome (GOLD analysis project Ga0209979, IMG submission 183114) | Deep subsurface microbial communities from Anholt, Denmark to uncover new lineages of life (NeLLi) - Anholt_01485 metaG (SPAdes) (version 2) | ecosystem: Environmental > Aquatic > Marine > Oceanic...
CATCCCTGGAGAAGATACAGCCTCCAAACTCAACGCATCAGCCAAGCATTACCGGTGTGAGGTCACCAGAGGACATTTCTAATGAGTTAAAAGAGAGGACATTTCTAAAGAGTCTTGACATATTATGTCAAGATGTATTGACAAATTTCATCAGTGTGATGTATATTTACATTTTTAATGATAAAAGGAAAGACGATGAGGCTTAGCGAGTAGAAGTGGAAGAAGAAACAAGAAAATTGGGCATATCCGTTACAGCTTTCTTAAAGCTTCTGATTAAGCAATATTTTAATGGTATTAAATTTAAACGACAGCGGATAGTAAATTCTTTTGGATGACTAGCAGCAACCGAAACTAGAAGTGGAGTTTGGTGAAATTAAACACTCTCTCTATTAGGGAAGGTGGTGATGCAGTATGGGTGGAGATCCGGTAGTATATAAAAATATTAAAAAGGAGGGGAAATGGCAACAGCAAGAATAAAAGAGATAGAGGAGTATCACGTACCAAAATATTTCAGTGGTGATAGATTCATAAAACCACTTTATCTCTCCATCTTAAGAACTCGAATTTACACCGAGGTGTGGAAAGAAACTGAAGGTGAACCAATAGGCATTAGAAGGGCGAAAGCTTTCAAGCGCTATCTGGAACAGGTCCCGATATTTATTAGGCCTCATGCGCTCCTTGTGGGATTTTACTCAGAAGCCCCAGATGCCTTCCAATACTGTGTAGAAGCCGCTGACCCTAAGATAATTGAGGAATACATTAAGGCAGGCTATGTTAGAGAAGAAGATGTGGATGAATGGCGGGAGTATCAAGAATATTGGAGCAAGCGCAATCTTAATGCCGTGATAAGTAATTTCCTTACGGAAGAAGAAGAAAGGGTTAGTTCCGCTAATCAACATTACATGGAGTGTCGCCCAACGCGGCATACATCACGCACGATGCCTGACAATGATCTTGTCCTAGAAGTCGGCCTGAATAAGAGGCTTGAAACAGTACGCCAAAAATTAGACAGGCTATATAAGGAGAAGGAAGAATGTACTGATGGTCCAAAAGGAATAGAAACATGCTTAAAGATAAATGATTTGCGGGCAATGCTCATAGCCGGTGAAGCATTCCTTCATTGGCTTGACCGCTACAGCGAGCTGGCTGAGAAGATGGCTGAGGACGAGAAAGAACCTCAGAGAAAAGAGGAATTAGTACAGATTTCAGAAATATGTAGTTGGGTACCGGCTAATCCACCGCGCAACTTCTGGGAGGCTATCCAAAGCCATTGGATCACCATGATGGGTTATCACATGATCGAGCATGCTTGCCATGGGACTGCTTATCGCCTGGATCAAATTTTCTGGCCCTTTTATGAAAAAGAGGTGCTGATTGATAAAACGCTGCCAAGGGAAAAGGCGTTAGAGCTAATGGAAAATTATCTCCTTCTTGTAGATGAGCTTGGTCAACCTCTGGGGACAGAATTCCGCCGTCTCAATCAGGGAGTGAACTTTTTGGCTACCTTCACTATTGGCGGGGTAAAGCCAGATGATGGAAGCGATGCTTGCAATGAGTTAACTATCTTAATACTTGATGCTATGGATGATTTGCGGCTTAGCCATCCCGATTCTAAGTTTAAATGGCATCCTAAGGTAAATCCAAAGGTTTGGAGAAGGGTTGTTGAGGTAGTGAGAAGTGGATTAGGTCAGCCATCGATCAAAAATGACAATGTAACAATAGCTGGTTTAATGAACCATTATGGCTTTACTCTGGAAGAGGCAAGGAGCTGGGCAGTAATTGGCTGCACATCTCCAGGCGTGACTCTTCACTGGGGAACGGTTAGGAGAGATGCTATTAGCCTTAATGTTGCTAAGTTTCTTGAACTAGCTTTGGAAGATGGTTGGGATAATGTCTTTAAAAAGCAAGTGGGTCCCAAAACGGGTGATGCTGCTGGATTCACCTCTTTTGAAGAAGTCTTCGAAGCTTATCGAAAACAGATAGCGTGGGCTATACGAAAAGCGCAACATGTTAAGAACGTAGGAGAGTATTGTAACAAGACTCTCCTAAAGCGTCCATTTGCTTCCTTGTTCTTTCATCGCGCCCTTGATGCCGAAAGGGATATTATGGATGCTCCAAACAAAGGACAGGCATGGTGTAATGTACCAGGCAGGGTAGATGTTGTGGATTCATTAATCAGCTTAAAGAAACTAGTTTTTGAAGATAAGAAGTACACCATGGAAGAAGTATTAAAGGCACTTCGAGCTGATTGGGAAGGCTATGAAGAGATGAGACGTGATTTTATTAATGCACCAAAGTTTGGCAATGATGATGATTTTGCCGATGAGGTAGCTAAGCAAACTTATGCCATGATGGCAGATGAATTTAATAAAGTTACTGACCTTGATGGAGCTTCTCCCATGCCCTTCGGAATAGTGGTTACCTGGATGTTCCTCTTAGCTCCTTTTGTTGGTGCATTGCCGAATGGGAGAAAACTAGGTGACCCACTAGGTGATGGAGGTATTAGTCCGCATGGAGGGTATGACAGAAATGGGCCCATGGCGGCTATACTATCAGCATCGAAGATAGATGCTTTAAAGCAAAAGGCAAATATATTTAATCAAAAGTTAACCCCGTCTTCTGTTGAAGGCGAAGCTGGTTTAAGAAAATTCCAAAATTACATCGAAACGGCAATGAACTTAGGATTGGAAATGATTCAGTTCAATGTAGTCGATTCGGCCATGTTAAGAGAAGCACAAAAACATCCTGAGCAATACCAAAACCTTGTGATAAGAGTTTCGGGATATAATGCTCATTTTGTCGATTTGGCTAAATTTGTACAGGATGCTGTCATAGAGAGAACTGAGCATGCGCTCGTGTGATAAGATGACAATTAGAAGTGTGGTTAATGCCAAGCCCGAAGGGGCGGTTGGCGAAGCTGGCTGGGTTACAAATCTGCAAGACTTTGTAGTCCACGACGGGCCCGGTTTAAGGGTTTTGATTTTTCTTAAAGGCTGCCCATTAAAGTGTCGCTGGTGTCAAAATCCTGAGAGTTTGGCCTCGTTTCCCGAAATCGAGTTTCACACATCACTCTGCATTGGTTGTCTGCGGTGTTTGGAAGTGTGTCCTATTCCGGGTGCTATTATCGAGGATAAAGAGCAAAGGATTGATAGGAGTAAATGCATAAGATGTATGGCCTGCGTTGATACATGTCTAGGAACAGCTTTGCGTAGTGTTGGAGAACGGATGTCAGTGGAGCAAGTGATGCAGAAGATAGTAAGGTATAAACCTTTCTTCGACCGCTCCGACCGTGGGGGTGTAACGTTGTCAGGTGGTGAGCCAACATTTCAACCAGAGTTCGCCTTGAGATTGCTCAAGTCATGTCGGGAAATAGGAATTCATACAGTTGTAGAAACTTGTGGATATACAAACTATGAAACGCTCAGGCGAATAGCGCGAAATGTTGATTTGCTGATATACGATATTAAACATATGGATGAAGCTAGCCACATAACTGGTACAGGAGTATCGAACTGTTTAATATTGGAGAATCTCGAAAGGCTCTGCAAAGAAATGGATACAGAAATTGTTGTACATGTGCCGCTAATTACTGGCTTTAATGATGATGATGAGAATGTCATAAAGACTGCAGAATTTGTCAGTTCACTGAAGAAAATAAAGCATGTTGATTTATTACCATTTAACGAGTTGGCGTCAGGAAAATATAAAGCAATGGGATTGAACTGGGAGTATGCTCAGGTGAGGCGCCAATCACCAGAGCGATTGGCTGGATTGCAGGATATAGTTCAATCATATGGGTTAGAAGTTAACATTGGGGGATTGTGGTAGTGTTATCGCGAATATTTATTTTAAAAAGGAGGAAACAACGGCAAATTGTAGTGAAGGTGGTAGAAGAGGCCAACATACCATTCATGATTACTCATTACGGCGGACATATGTTTATAACCGATCGCCTCTCGGACGAATTGGCTGTTACATATCATGCAGGAGGCAATCAAAGGAGTAGTAGACTTTCATAGGTATAGTTAATTCTTAAGTTGAAGGGAGGACGTAATTATGAAGGATTAAAGTAGGAAATAAATAGGAAATAGGAAACAAATAAAGGAGGTTAATATGAGAGGAAAGAGTTTAAGTTGGTTAATAGTGGGTTTGGTGGTAGGGATTTCCCTAATAATCAGTGCGTGTGCTCCAGCTGCTCCACCAACGCCAGGTCCAGCGCCAGAGGAAGTTACTCATCTTACTTTAGCTGGAGGGTCAATAGGAGGCTTTGGTAATGTTAGACTTAACTGTGTGGCTGGCGTGGCAAAGAAGTACTTAGGCATAGACACAACGGTGATAGTTTGGCCTACACTGGGATTTCCGCGTGCGTTGCATGAGGGAATTGCTGATATAGCAGGTAGTCTGGATTCTTGCGGATACGAAGCTTACACAGGTACCGGGGATTTTGCAGGTGAGGAGCCTTACCTAGAGTTAAGAGGGTACACCTATACCTGGGAAAGGATTTTCCAAATATTTGTTCTTAAAGGATCTGACATTAAAACATTTAGCGATATCCGTGGCAAAAGGGTTAGCGCTGGGGAAAAGGGCTTCGCTTCGGACATGATATGGAGTAACTTATGTGATGCGCTTGGTTTATCTCGTGAGACCGATATGAAAGTCATATATATGGGTCACAAGGAAGCCGGGGCGGCTTTAATTGCTGGCAAATTAGATGTATATGCCACGACTGGATCTCCTCCCCACCCTACTTTTGCAGAGGTTGACTTGATGCATCCTCTTGTATTAGTTTCATTGACTAAGGAAGAAGAGGAAGCCATTGTTAAAAAATACCCCCGTTATGCTATAAAGGAGATTCCTCCCATATACTATCATATGGACGAGCCGGCTCAGGTAGTAACCGAGCCCAGTGGTGAAATGGTTACAACTCGCTTGTCTGAAGATCTCGTATATAGGCTTTTAAAAAATCACCTAGAGCATCCAGAGTTTGCAGGGTACTATCATGTTAGCCTCAAGGATGCCATAGAAAATGGGTCTGTTAAGAAGTGGAATGAATCTTTAATCAGTGTGCCATACCACGCAGGTGCTTATCGCTATTTCAAGGAACTAGGATGGGACATCCCAGAAGAGATGATACCGCCGGAAGCGAAATAAGAATGAAGTAGTAAGCTTTAGTAGTACCTTAGTTCGGAATGCACCCCAAAAAAGGGAAGACATGCAAACACAGAAACTTGCGGAATACATAGGCGGGTTAAGTTTCAATGTGATTCCGCATTCCGCAAAGCAGAATTGTAAGGAACTTATCCTCGATACACTAGGTGTAGCTCTTAGGGGATCAGGAACGAAGCATGGGAAGATAGCCGCTGACTTTGCCAAGGACTTCGCCGATAAAAAGGAAGCCACTATTATCGGATATGGCCACAAGTCAAGTTGCCTAAATGCAGCCTTTGCGAATAGTGTAATGGCGCATGCCCTTGATTTTGACGATTGTTACGATGCGGCTCTCATTCACGCAGGCTGTGTTATTATTCCCGCGGCGTTGGCTATGGGAGAAGTTGAGGGAATTTCTGGGAAGGATCTGATCACTGCGATTATTGGAGGCTATGATGTTTCATGTCGGGTGGCTGCTTGCATATTCCCATGGGGTAACACACCTTTAGGTCAGCACGTTACGGGGACAGCTAATTGTTTCGGAGCGGCTGCAGTTGCTGGTAAAATTTTAAGATTAGGTCGGGATGAGTTAGTAAGTGCGTTTGGGATAGCTGGTGACCAAGCGGCAGCATTACGGCAATACCGGGAGGGCGGGGATATGTCAAAGTCTTTTCATGCGGGCAAAGCAGCTCAAAATGGTATTTTAGCCGCTTTATTAGCCCACAGGGGATTTGCCGGTCCCCCACGAATCCTCGAAGGCAGATTCGGATTTTGCAAAGTTTTCTCTCAGGATCATTATAATCTTGCAGAATTGACCAAAGGCTTAGGTGAAGAATTTAAACTAAGCCAATCTAGCGTTAAACCTTATCCGTCATGCAGACACACACATGGTGCTATTGAGGCAGCTCTAACCCTACAACGCAAATATAACTTAGAGGTAGGGGGAATAGAAAAAGTGGTCTTACATACATATGATATGGCTGTTAGAATGACTGATACACCTTTACCAGAGACTGTTTTACAGGCAATCCTGAGCCAGCAATATTGTATTGCCACTGCTTTAGTTAGGAGGAGAGTTTCGGTAAATGACTTTTACTTTTTGTCTTCTGAAAGATCGGAGACCGAAAGAGTTAAAGAGCTAATGAAAAAAATAGAAGTAGTTGAGAGCTCTGAGTTCACGAAGGTTGGCGAGGAAAAACACAGTTACCCATCCGAATTAGAGATAGTCATGAGAGATGGTAAAATCTTAACTCAGCGTATAGATTATCCTTTAGGTAGTCCTGAGAGACCGATGTCAGACTTAGAATTGACCAATAAGTTTAGGGATTTAGCATGTTCAGTCTTAAGTGAGACAAAATTAGAGGAATTGATGAATTCTATAGTGAAATTGGAGCAAGTCGGAGATGTTAGAGAGCTAGCAGAGTTTTTGTACTAAAAATTTTAAAGGAGGTAAAAATGATTAAAAAATCAAAAATGTTCAGGGTTATCTTAATAGGTATTGCACTGGTAGGGGTTCTTGTTTCTGCCTCATGCGCTCCGCCCACACCGACAGAATCACCACCGACAGAATCACCAAGGATGCCGCCAGCAGTTCTAGTAATACCCAATGTTGTTGAAGCAGAGTCAGGGGTCAAAGTCGATATTGTTGGAGCTAATTTTGAGCCAGGTGAAAAGGTTCGAATTGTTATAATGTATTCACCTGGTGTCGAGATTGTACCTGGTGCGGAAGGCAAGGGGCTAACATTGGAAGTTGATGAACTTGGTAGCTTCTGGATGAAAGGAGAAAAGATAACTCCTGCCCCCGTTAGTCCAGGCGTATATCCGGTGAGGGTTTATGATGAAAAGGGGAAAATGGTGGCCTCCACACTATTAGTGGTGGTTGAGCCGGAGGAATAAGGACTCAGAACCTCCTGGTGCTGATTATTTTTAGGTTATTTTGTCGAAGAGGGCTATACAGTAAATAGCCCAGAGGGGGATTTTTATGTCTACGGTTAGCGAAAACATAGCAAAATGGGTGAAAGGAACTAATTATAGCGATATACCCCAAGAAATAGTAAATGTTGCTAAGCGAAGCATTTTGGATTTCATTGGCGTTGCTCTCGCTGGTTCAACCCAACCAGCGGCTCAGATAGTTAAGAAATATCTTAGCGAAGTTAAGGGAGCGGAAGAATCGACTGCAATTGGTTTAGGGATTAAAACCTCCTGTGTTGAAGCCGCCTTTGCTAACGGTATAAGTGGTCATTGTCTTGATTATGATGACTTTCTGAGACCTGTGGTGGGAGCTGGGGGGCCACATATTACTGCAGCAGTTTTGCCCGCAGCCCTAGCTCTAGCTGAAAGGGAAAACAAAAGTGGGGAAGAACTAATTACGGCTTATATCTTAGGCTGTGAAATTACCTACAGAGTGGGTCGTGGAATGGAGCCAAGTCACTATAACTCAGGGTTCCATAATACTGCAACCGAAGGTGTATTCGGAGCCGTGGTAGCTGCGAGTAAGCTACTAGGTCTTAATTGTGAGGAAATAACTTATGCTCTTGGCATAGCTGGGTCGGAAGCTTCTGGTCTGCATGAAAATTTCGGCACTATGACCAAACCCTTTCATGCTGGACAAGCTGCTGCAAAAGGAGTCAGAGCTTCTTTGTTGGCTAAATTAGGATTCAATAGTTCAAAGAGTATTTTTGAAGGGGAGCGTGGATTTTGTAATGTCTTAGCTAAAAACCCTAGGATAGATGAAATAACTAAAAATATGGGACAACCTTTTTGCCTTCCCCAAATTTGCTTAAAACCATATCCTTGTTGCGGAGGTACTCATGCACCAATATACGCCACTTTAGAATTAGCGAAGCAATATGATATAGGGGCAGAGGATATTGAGCAAGTAGAGGTCAAATGTGACCCACAAGTTGTAAAAGTTTTGCCATTCGAAAAACCAAAAACATCTCTCGAGGGTAAATTCAGTATACAATTTTGCGTAGCTTTAGCACTATCTGAAAAAGGGGTCACTTTACAAGAATTTACCGATGAGAAAGTAAGAGAGCCTAAAATCGTTACCTTGATGCAAAAGGTCAAAGTAATTCCTGAGTCGGAATTAAGTCAAACTATTGCGAGTGCTAGGTCATCAGAAGTGGGAATTAAACTCAAGGATGGCAGGCAACTGGTAAAAAGGTGTGATTTTTGTCCAGGAACGCCGCAAAACCCTCTTTCTGAGGAAGAACTCCTCGAAAAATACAGGAGCTGTGCCAGACTAGCCTTGCCAGAAAAAGAAATCGAAGGGTCAATCGAGGTCATAATGAATTTAGAGAGGATTGATGATATCGGTAAGTTGCTAACTACTAAGTGATGCCTTCAAGAAACGTAAAGAATAAAGGGCGCTCTTTCGCTTACTGAGAGAGCAAGGATTTTTATCAGTGAAGATCGGTAAATACAGAATTACAACGAAAGAATTAATAATTGTTCTTTCTGCCAGTATAGTAATATTTAACTTGTACTGCCAAGCTTGGCTACCCCCGTCTCCTTTTAGATACAGAGGCACCTTTCTATTTGTGCTTATTATGCTGGCTGTTTTAATTAACCCCCCCCAAAGTAAAAAAGGCAAAATCTTTATGACAATATTTACCGTAATGGCGCTGGCAGGAAGCGTTTATCCCATGATTTTTGAAGATAAAATTACGGCGATGTTCTTTCAAGCCAGGGAGCCGGAACAATTCTATATGTTTATAATTTTCATAATCGGATTTGCTGCTGTGCTTACTCGTATAAGTGGAGGGTTAATCATACTTGGGATGACAGTGAGCATGATTCTTTATCTTTTATGGGGACACTATATCCCGGGATTATTCGGGCATACGGTTTTTCCTAATTACTTTATACCAAGCATACTTTACACAAGTTTGGACTTGGGTACATTTGGTTTTTTTACCGAAGTAAATTGTCGACTGATATCAATATTTATGGTATTTGCCGCACTTTTAATGGCAACAGGTCTTGGAGATTTATTCACAGCAATCGCTACCCGAGTAAGCGGGAATACAACCGGTGGTCCAGCTAAAGTGTCTGTAATCTCTAGCGGGCTATTCGGAATGCTAAGTGGAAGTCCTGTAGCTAACGTAGCCGCTACCGGCGCCTTTACTATCCCAACGATGAAAAGTGTTGGCTATAAACCTTCGATGGCAGCCAGTGTAGAGGCACTGGCTTCAACAGGGGGCAATCTAATGCCTCCTATTATGGGCATAGCCGGTTTTCTAATGGCCGAAATATTGGGGATTCCCTATTTTCGTATATGTTTAGCGGCTCTTGTACCCGTTTTCCTTTGGTATTTTATATGTTTCTTTTCAGTTCATTATTATGCTCTTAGAGAAAGGATTAAAAAGTGGCGACCATCAGAAGAGGAATTTATGATAGTGATAAAGGCAAAGTTTCACCTCATTTTCTCTCTCTTTGCCCTTATCGGAGCTTTGTTTTATTTTGCTTCCGCCGAACAAGCAGGCTTTTTTGCCGTTATCTTTTTGCTTATTTTAACGAGTCTCAGAAAAGGAACACGACTTACCAAAGCGAGACTTATTAAGTTTTTGGAAACCTATACCAGAATGTTTGCTCCTCTCTTTGTCCTCGTTGTCGCTTTGGGCATTTTCCTTGGTGGCATGCTGGGGTCTGGGATTCACATGAAGATAGGGGCCTTGCTTCTAGGAGGGATAGAACAATGGTATTTTGTGCTCCTGCTATCTGCTACTTTATTGATAGCGCTTGGAATGGTGTTACCTATAACAGCGGCTTATATTGCTGCAATTGCAGTGCTGGCTCCTATACTAGCTGAGCTAGGATATAATCTTCTACTTGCTCATATGTTTGTATTTTATATAGCTACTTTGGCGCCAATAACACCCCCAGTATGTTTAGCTAGCTTCACAGCTGCCAGAATAGCGGGGTCTGATATGATGAAAACTGGAGTGGAGGCCACTATTAGAGGACTACCTTTATGGATTATTCCGTTTGCCATAGTTAGGAAAGGTTTACTCTTTGGTGTGGGGACTCCGCTAAGTGCTATTGCCATAGGAGTGGCCATTCTGTGCTTGGGGGCTTTCATATTCATCTTAGGAATAGAAGGTTATTTTCGACGTGATTTAAAGGTGTTTGAAAGAGTTTTGGCCTGTGGGGTTGGAATTATGATAGTGCAGCCCATCTCTGATTTTTGTTCGTGGATATTTGTTGTGGCTGGGATACTATTTCTTGTTTACCTGGGCTCCTTGCCTCATGTGTTTGAAAAATTGAAGGTTAAGAAGGTCCAAGGGCATTGAGGAGGGTTTGGATTAACTACATTTGAGGGGGATGGTGGCTATATAGAAATAGGAGGACAGGGAGGTCAAACAAGTTAATATTGGAGAATATCAAAAGGTCTTGTAGGAGACTGTTTAACAGAATAGCTATTTTAGGTTCCTCTTCCGTGTGAAAAGGTACAGCATCCTAAGATTCAACAGCCAAGGAAATGAAATTTTATTCCCCCGCGGGTAGGCTTAAGGAATGAGGGGCCAGCTGAGGCTGGTACTGCGAGATGGCAGGGAGCATGCTGCCGAAGTGCGTGCTCCTAAAGGGAAAAAGGACAATTCTATGACAAAGAAGGGGAAACATAGAGACTACGCCTCTTTAATCCCCTACAGCAGATGGACACATCCCTCGATATGATTTCGAAGATTGAGGAAACTAGTGATATAGCTAAAGTTATGGATGTAGTCTGTTTCCCTGACGATAGAGGGTACAGCGTTAAACTGATTGAGTATTAATTGGCGAAGAAAATGAAAGGAGCTAGATGGTACAGCTAACTAAACTATTTGAACCTGGTAAGATAGGAACTATGGAGGTGAAAAATCGCCTTATTATGGCTCCTATGGGTACTCGTGCCCATAGTCCTGAGGGTTTTATTGAGCCGCGTACCGTAGATTATTATGCGGCCAGGGCAAAGGGGGGAGTAGGATTAATTATCGTGCAAGCAGGTGGAGCGCTCCGTATTGGACACACTCCAGACAGGCTAGGGCTTTATGATGATAAGTTCATTCCCGGGATGACCCGGGTAGCTGAAGCAGTGCATAAACATGGCGCTAAGATTGCTGGGCAATTGAACTATCATGGCAAGCTACTCCTGCAAGGGATCGATCAAATCCCTCGCTGTTGGGAGATTAGAGCTATCGCACCATCTGCCATTCCCTGGGTGCGAGTAGGTACATCCCCTGAGGAAGCGACTTATGAGGATATTGAATATCTGTTAGATAACTGGTCAGAGGCAGCAAGAAGGATTAAGGATGCTGGTTTCGACGCGGTGGAGATCCACGGTGGTCACGGGTACGCGATAACCCAGTGGCTATCTCCCCGAGATAATAAAAGAAACGATGAGTATGGAGGCAATCCAGAGAATAGAGCGAGGTTTGCCTGCGAACTTATTTCTAGGGTAAGACAGAAGCTAGGACCCGATTTCCCCATCAGCTTTCGTTTCAGTGGCGCTGACTTCATGCCAGGAGGCATAACACTGGAGCAGTCAGTAATCCAAGCTCCTCTTTTTGTCAAGGCTGGTGCCGATGCTCTTCACATTTCTGCCTGTGAAGAGGAATCTACCCAGTGGCAATTCCTTTCTTACCTCTTCCCCGATGGTGCCATTGTTAACCTTGCTAAAGCAATCAAGAAGGTAGTTAATGTTCCGGTAATTACGGTGGGGAAGATTTGGGACCCAAAGTTTGCTGAGCAAATCTTAGAGGAGGGCAAAGCTGATTTCATAGCTATGGGCAGAGCTCTTCTTGCCGACCCTGACCTTCCTAATAAGGCTAAGGAGGGGTGCTATAATGAGATTCGCCGTTGCATTTACTGCAATAACTGTTTGAATAGAACTGCTTGGCCGGAGAATATACTGAAGCTAGGTGGGGTTTGCACGGTAAATCCGGCATTGCTCCGGGAAAGAGAGTTTGAAATCAAGCCTACTACTAAACCTAAGAGAGTGATGGTAATCGGGGGTGGAGTGGCAGGCATGGAGGCAGCCAGGGTATTAGCTGAACGGGGACATCTTGTTTCCCTTTATGAAAAGGAAGGCAGGCTGGGAGGACAATTTGCTATTGCTGCCCAGCAACCACATAAGGAAGCCTATGCTAGCTTTGTTGAATATCAACAGAAGGGTTTGGCTAAGGCAAGGGTAAACGTAATGCTTAACACTGAGGTGACACGGGAGATGATAGATGAGGCTGAGCCTGAGGCATTAGTGCTAGCTACCGGAGCCACCCCGCTGGTTCCAGACATACCTGGTGTAAATTGCCGCAATGTAGTCCAAGCTAATGATGTAATCCCTAGTAGGGCACAAGTTGGGGATAGAGTGATAGTGGTGGGAGCTCGTCTGCTTGGTATGGAGGTTGCTTTAGCTCTAGCAGAACAGGGCAAAAAGGTGACCCTAACCACCCTCCATCTCTTGGGGCAGGATGGCGCCCCATTGGAGAGGAATCTTTATCGGGCATTAAGGAATGGGCTCATAGATCATGAAGTACACATTTTTGAGAATTCGCCAGTATGGGAAATAAGGGAAGAGGGAATTTATATTGCCTTTCATAATGAATTGGTATTTCTGAAGGCAGATACGGTAGTTCTAGCAGTGGGAGCCAAACCAGAGAGAAGGCTAGCTGAGGAACTCAAGAAGGCGGGGTATTGCTTTTTTGAAATTGGTGATTGTGTCCAGCCACGAGATGCAATGCAGGCAGTGCGTGAAGGTGCAGAGATAGGCCGCCGAGTCTAATGTGTCAACATTTTACAATGAGAGTATTTAGCAATAACTATATTAGGCCTGCTTCTCGCCGGCGAGATAACTTTGCAAAATTTTAGCCTCAAATTGAATATGAGAAGGGTTTTTTATGGGTGGTGGATAGTATTTGCATGCTTCCTTATCGCCTTCTATGTAGGCGGTACCATAATCTATGGCTTTACAGCTTTCTTTGAGCCGATAGCAGAAGAAACTGGTTGGAGCTATACTCAGATCTCAATCGCTGCCTCTCTTCGTGGCCTAGAGATGGGAATATTTGCTCCTGTTGCGGGTTTCCTTGTTGACCGCTTTGGTCCGAGAAAATTAATATTCTGCGGAACGCTTACAACAGGTTTCGGACTTCTCCTTCTTAGTCAGACCAACTCCCTCACCATGTTCTATGGAGCTTTTGTTCTTCTCGCTTTGGGGTTGAGTGCTTGCACTAGCACAGTGCTGATGACAGCAGTGGCCAATTGGTTCAAGAGGAATGTGGGAAGGGCACTTGGTATCATGGCTTGTGGATTCGGCGCTGGTGGGATCCTTGTCCCACTTATAGTTCGCCTCATCAATCTTTATCAGTGGCGAACTACTTTGATTATCCTCGGATTGGGAATGTGGCTGCTCGGAATTCCCTTATCATTTCTTGTCCGTAATAAGCCAGAGCAATATGGTTATCTTCCTGACGGAGAGTTATCAGTCAAGCAAGTCTCAACTCCTGAAAGTCAAGATAAGGACGGTGGTTTTAAAGAAGCACTTAGGAACAGAAACTTCTGGCATTTAAGTATTGCGGAAGCAGTACGGATGATGGTTTGCATGGCAGTTATTACTCATGTCATGCCTTATCTTAGCAGTCTTGATATATCCAGGTCGAGGGCCGCTTTTGTGGCGACCTCCATTCCACTGCTCAGTATTATTGGAAGGCTTGGTTTTGGCTGGATTGGTGATGTTTTTGATAAGAGGTATGTCATGGCTGGGGCATATTCACTTGTAGGAGCAGGAATTTTAGTTTTCTCTTATGTTCAGACGACATGGCTTATTTTTCCTTTCCTTATCTTTTTTCCTTTATCATGGGGTGCCACTCCTTTGAGGGGAGCCATAATGAGAGAGTATTTTGGGATGGCTTTTTTCGGCAGGATATTTGGGATAATGGTGGGGATAGCAACGGTTGGTGGGGTCATGGGTCCTTTCCTTGCTGGGTGGACATATGACACCTTGGGGAGCTATCATCCAATATGGCTTGTCTTTGCCGCGATCACCAGCATTCCCGTAATACTAATGTTGACGATGAAACCATACAATCTTGAACATGCGGCTGATCTTGTTTAGATGGATGGTTGAGTGAGCCAGAAGGGGGGAGACGGGATAAATAAAAGGAAAGAGGCAAATCAAGAGCAACGAGGTAAGCTAGCTCGAACCCTCTTTCAGGAAGTCTGGATAAAAGACAAAAGAGTTATAGCTATAACACCAAGATCTGACTACAAGCCTTTCTTCAATTTGCAATATGAAGGAATGTCAAATTATGTATTGCACATGCGACCCCGAGGGGATTCGAACCCCTGATCTCCACCGTGACAGGGTGGCATGTTAAAACCGCTACACCACGGGGCCGTTAAAACCGAAAAACTTGCTACACGGAGTGTAGCAAGAAAAACCAAAGAGTGTCAAATAAATAGATTGTTTATTTTGCCACCCTCACGTCCCTTGCCAAATGAAGGGAGTTGCGGGAAGGGCATGCTTTGCCGTTCCTCTGCCTTCAAGGGAGAGGCTAAGTGAGCAATCCTTCGCTTTAGTCAGAATGATATGCAGAAAGCCGCGTAGGGTCGGGGCTTGTCCCCGACCAAAAGGGTGCCCCCGGCTCCCATCCCCTTATCTGGCGAGGTAGAGGCGGAGATGAACTCCGCCACTACAGGTCTCAAGGTCAGAATGATGGTTTGAATCGGCGGTTGTTCTTACTACTTCCACGGAGATTGCTTCGCTTCCCCTTCGCCCTACTCAGGGCTTCGGCTCACCGCAATGACAAGGGAGGAAATCAAGTGTCACCAGTCATATGAACGAGTACACGTGCTTGACAGAACTCGCCTGAGAAAGCAGAATATCAAAACACAGGATTAAGAAATTAGGGTAAGAAAGGAGTAAAAGATGCCTAAACTTGGTAAATCCTGGACAGTGAAAGTTCGTGGTCGGAAGCATGCTGTGGAAGTTAAGCGCAAACCCTGGCTTGCTATAGGGGTAGTGGAGGTTGATGGTGAGCGAGTGGGGATGTTCCCGGCTAAAGCGCTCTCAATAGGAATATCATTTTTTCCCAACCCCGAAGTTAACTTTGAAGTTTCTGGCGTTCCTTGTGTGGTAAAGGTACAGCCTGGCATGTTTGCATATGCCTATGACCTTTATGTTGATGAGAAGCTTATGGAGCCTGATGTAGTGTGAAAGCCCCTCGCACTAGCGTCTCAGTAAATAGTGACAAGGAAATATGAAAATACTGGTTACCAATGATGATGGCATAGAGGCTCCTGGGCTTTGGGTATTGGTGAAGGGACTTCAGAGGATAGGGCCGGTGGTGGTGGTAGCTCCTCACCAAGAGCAAAGTGGGGTGGGGACCTCTATTAGCCTTCATCGAGCTATCAAAGTAAGTAAAATAGAGCCGAAGTTAGAAGGGGTAGAGGTTTACTCGGTGGAGGGCACGCCAGCTGATGGTGTCATCATAGCTGTTAAGTTGTTGTTTCCCGGGGAGATAGATCTGGTTGTTTCTGGCATTAATAGAGGGCCTAATATAGGTCGCGATATCTTTGTCTCAGGCACTGTGGGTGCTGCCCTCCAAGGTTATTTGCATGGTATCCCATCCATAGCTATCTCGATGAATGCCTATGAAGACTTAAATTTTGATACTGCTGCCAAGCTAGCAGCTTTGCTAGCTGCCAAGGTCAAGGGCGGGAGCTTGCCAAATAAAGTCCTGTTAAATGTTAACCTGCCTAACCTGGAGGTAAGTGAAATTGGTGGGGTAGAGATTACCAGGCTAAGCGAACAAAGTTATTGTGATATGGTAGAAAGGGAACAGGATGGTGAGGAGATGTGTTACCGTATTAGGCGCTGTGGAGATTTACATCATAATAAACTTGGCAGTGATATGTGGGCTTTACAGCTAGATAGGATCTCTATCACTCCACTATTTGATAGTTCTGCCGTTGACTCCCTGCAACATTGTCTTCAAGAGCTGGCACCTGTCATTTATAACGAGCTTGGTAGTTATTGACGAGATACAAAAAATGTGCTAGTATCAAAATTAGCCACTGACCTTTGAAGGCAGTGAGCTTGAAGTTAGGACGGGTAAGGAACTCCCGCTTGGATCGGCAACGACCGAGACGGTGGAAAAGGCTAATTGTGGACCCTCTCGGTATTGCCGGGAGGGTTTTTTAATTGAGATTTGTTATGCGTAGCTCTATAACTGATGCAAGGAAGTTAAAAGTCGGCTTTATTGGTGCTGGGACGGTGGGCACAGCCTTAGCAGTAAGGCTTTTTCAAAGGGGATGCCCGGTAGTGGCTGTCTCCAGCCGAAATCTTAGCTCAGCACAAAAACTGGCCAGGCTGGTGGCCGATTGTCGAGTTTGTCAAACAGCTCAGGAAGTAGCCGATGTTGCTGAATTAATCTTCATCACCACCCCTGATGATGTTATCTCTGAAATAGCTAGCGAAGTTAAATGGTATAAAGGACAGAATGTCATACATTGCAGTGGTGCTCACTCTATTGACATCCTGGAGCCAGCTAGGCGACTTGGAGCCAATGTGGGTTCTTTCCACCCGCTACAAACCTTTGCCAGTGTTCGTGAGGCTAGGGATAATCTGCCTGGTTCCACCTTTGTGGTAGAAGCTGAAGAGCCTCTGCTATCAAGACTAAAGGAGTTAGCTTCTCTCTTGAACGGCAATTGGGTGGAACTTAATCCGGGAGACAAGGTGCTATACCACGTAGCAGCTGTTTTCGTCTCTAACTACTTAGTAACCTTGGTCAAGTTAGCCCTGGATTTATGGCAAGGTTTTGGAGTGCCACCAAAGGAGGCAGCGAGGGCTTTGCTTCCCTTGCTTAGAGGGACAGTGAATAACATTGACAACGTTGGCTTACCTGATTGCCTTACTGGACCCATCGCCCGTGGTGACTTAGGCACCATAAGCAAGCATCTAAATGCACTTGAGGCTAAAAACTCTTCATTGCTAACTACCTATAAAGATTTAGGGTTTCAAACCATTCCCATTGCTTTAGCCAAAGGTAGGATTGATGAGCACAGAGCGCAAGAGTTAAAGGTTTTGTTTTCCTTACCGGAAACTTTATACGAGGCTTTTTAAAAAGTAGTGCGAGGCTTTAGCCTCGTGCTGCACGACCCTAAAGGGTCGCACTACAAAATTTGGAGGTGAAAATTTTCCCGGATAATCGAAACGAAGCTGAATCCAAAGCTAGAACAAAATTAAACACGCTGTATACCTAAAGGGGGCAAGAATGAGGACCATGCTGAAAGGTAAAATTCACCGAGCTCGAGTTACCCAGGTCAATTTAGATTATGAGGGCAGCATTACTATTGATAAATTGCTTATGGAAGCCAGCGATATCTTGCCTAATGAGCAGGTGGAAGTGCTGAATATTAATAATGGAGCTCGGTTTAGCACTTATGCTATTGAGGGCGAGGCAAATTCAGGAGTGATTGGGATTAATGGTGCTGCCGCCAGACTTGTGGCTAAAGGAGACATGATTATCATCCTTTCTTATTGCCAGGTTCCTGATGATGAGGCTATAGCTATGGCGCCAACTGTGGTTTATGTAGATGAGAAAAATAGGGTCATCGAGCCCTCACCTGTGGTACCTCTCTCTGGACGGGAAATGTAAATAAAAGATTAAAATGCAAAATGCAAAAATACAGAGCAAAATTTAAAAAGTTTTACATTTTGAGTTGTCACTTTGATTTTTTATCTTTGACTTTTAATTTTTAGGGAAGGAGTGAAGGAATGCGAGTTACTATCAGCGAAATAAAAGAAATGAAGCAGAGGCAGGAAAAGATACCTATGCTTACTGCCTACGATTATATAACTGCCAAAATGGTTGACGAAGCTGGTGTGCCCTTGATATTGGTTGGTGATAGCCTGGGGATGGTGATGTTAGGTTATGAGTCAACTATACCGGTGACTATGGAAGAGATGCTACACCACACAAAAGCTGTGGTCAGGGGTGCTAAGAAGGCCTTGGTGATAGGAGATATGCCTTTCATGACCTATCATGTCAGTATCTCTGAGGCTTTACATAATGCCGGGTGCTTCATTCAGGAAGGCGGAGCGCAGGCGGTTAAGCTGGAGGGAGGTGAGGTGGTTGCTGAATCGGTGAAGCGTATTGTTGATTGTGGCATCCCGGTTATGGGGCATATCGGGTTTACTCCACAATCCATATATCAGCTAGGTGGCTTTAAGGTGCAAGGGAAAACGCCAGAGGTAGCTAAGAGACTGCTTAAAGATGCTCAAGTTTTGGAGGAAGCTGGTGTTTTTGCTATCGTTTTGGAATGTGTTCCAGCGCCTCTTTCCAAGCTGATTACTCAGAGGGCAGGTATTCCCACCATTGGTATTGGAGCTGGACCTGATTGTGATGGTCAGGTTCAAGTGATTAGCGATATTCTGGGTCTTTACACTGATTTTGTACCGAAACATGCTAAGCGGTATGCCAAATTGGCTGAGGAAATAAAGGCTGCTGTCTCTGATTATGTAGCTGAAGTTAAGTCTGTTAGTTTCCCCACTGGGGAACAGAGCTACACCATGGATGAAAGCATCCTTAAACCGCTAATGGCTGATAGCTGACAGCTAACAGTATGCAGGTAATAAGAACAATCGCCGAGTCCTCCTGTTATTCTGACCGTAGTGGCGGAGTTCATCTCCGCCTCGGTCGGGGACAAGCCCCGACCCTACAAGTCGCTTCTGTATCCCCCCTCACTCTAACTCTCTCCCGCGAGGGGAGAGAGGATCATTATGAATCCACCGCACTACTTCAGTGCCTCCTCTCTTGTAAGGAAAAGAGACTTCATTACATGAGAGGATTAAGGTGAGGGTGAAAGTGGAAGTAGTAAGAACAATCGCCGAGCTAAGGGAATTGAGGCGCTGCCTCACTGGCTCAGTTGGCTTTGTGCCCACCATGGGCTATCTTCACGAAGGTCATTTAGCTCTAGTGAAACATGCCAGAGCGGAAAATGCTATCGTTGTGGTTAGCATCTTTGTCAATCCTACCCAGTTTGGCCCCAGCGAAGATCTTGGCACTTATCCGCGAGACCTCGACCGTGATTTGAAGCTATTGGAGAAAGAGAAAACGGATATCGTTTTTGTGCCCTCTGATGCGGAGATATATCCATCCGAGTTTAGCACCTGGGTGGATGTGGAGAAAGTGGCCGAGCGTCTTGAGGGAGCCTCACGCCCGGGGCATTTCAGGGGGGTGGCTACAGTGGTAGCTAAACTATTTAACATTGTCCAGCCCACTAAAGCTTACTTTGGGCAGAAGGATGCCCAGCAAGCAATTATTATCAGGAGAATGGTGACTGACCTTAATATGATGGTAGAGATTGTAGTTGTGCCTACAGTCAGGGAAAGCGATGGCCTGGCTATGAGCAGCCGCAATACCTATCTCAGTCCTAAGGAGCGCCAAGCAGCCACTGTTCTATTTAGGGCACTCTCCCTAGCCAGGCAATTATGGCAAGGCGGAGAAAAAGACGCCGACAAGCTTCGGTACGGAATGAAATCACTTATCGAGAAGGAGCCTCTAGCCAAAGTTGGCTATGTCAGCATCGCCGATGCTGACACTTTGG
>Ga0209979_1002108_pt1 | contig 19723 bp, 13 predicted proteins | sample AnhtaG_FD_183114 | JGI IMG/M metagenome (GOLD analysis project Ga0209979, IMG submission 183114) | Deep subsurface microbial communities from Anholt, Denmark to uncover new lineages of life (NeLLi) - Anholt_01485 metaG (SPAdes) (version 2) | ecosystem: Environmental > Aquatic > Marine > Oceanic...
TCTCACAATCGTGAGAAGTATACAATGATGTCACTCACGGCTCAGTCTTCTGCATCAGGCATATGTATAACGTGTCTGCTTCCAGCGGGAACCCTTTCACGGCTACAAAATCGCCGGCAGCAAAATCTGCCAGAGTCAGTGGCTGACCGTCCAGATCTATGAGTGCAGCCTGAGGGCAGACCACTCCGATCCAGGGTAGACCGTCGAAGGTAACAATCCGAGCAGGAACATCAACCGAGGCGAGATAGGCACTGAATTCCACGCTTTTCTTGAAACTGCAGTTTGCCACTTTAATGGAAACCGCCAGCAGCGTGTCAGGACTAACAATATCGGCCCTTACTTCCACAACGTGGCCGACCGCCAAGTCCGTAAATTCGTAGTAGATCCTTATCCTTGTATCCTTGACAATATTGCCTTCACCGCCGTCGCCTCCATCACCGGCAGCAAGAGCCAGCGAAGTGTGCCCCCATATTACTGTGTTGTCATCCACGAGGATGACTTCGGACCGGCCTGTTACCGTGAACGTGCCTGCCGCGTAGTCGATGGTTGCGATAGTGTCCCGGAATGCCAAGTCATAATCTGGGCACTCAGACTCTGCGAAAATCCGAATTTTGTTGGCAAGAACATCATTGTCGGCCTGCAGAATCCCGCAGACCCGTGCCGAGTCTCCGACTTGGATATCGCTGAATAGGATCGGTGTTTCCGTCCCTCCGTCCAAGCGGACGATCTCGCAGTCGTCAGTGGCAATAGCAACGTAGCTCACGCCCGTAAACGTCAACTTCCTCTCGGCCAGATCGATTGTTGCCACACGGGAAGCAAACTGAATATTGCTCGCCGACTGCGAGGAACCTCCAGAGCCATCTCTCTCTGCCTGCGTGATGGGACTGCTGAATGGTGCGAACGGGCTTTCACCGGAGCAGCCGACACTGATGGCAGCCACCAGCCCTCCCAGCAGAAACACCAGGAGACCTTTTCTACTCCGCATCATACTTCTACCTCCTTTACGGATTTTACAAGCCATTGTACTAATGGCAGTTCTCTATGAATCGGTTTTCGAATTACTTGCATGAGAAAACCCGAATTTTATTGGCAAGAACATCGTTGTCAGCCTGCAGAACCCCGCAGACCTTTGTCGAGTCGCCGACCTGAATATCGCTGAACAGGATCGGCGTCCTCAACCCTCTCTCTATGCGAAAAATCTCGCAATCGGCAGCGGCAACAGCGACATAGCTTACGCCGGTAAATGTCAATTCCCTCTCTGCCAGATCGATTGTGGCAACACGGGAAGCAAATTGGATATGATCTGCTGACTGTCCATGGCCGATACCGATAGCAGCCACCAGCAATCCTGCTCCTAGTAGAAATACTAGGAGACCTTTTCTACTCCGCTTCATACCTTACTACCTCCTTCTCCAGTAGTTTGACAAGCCGTTGTACTAACGGCGGTTTTCTATAAATTAGCTTTCGAATTACAGAGGATGTTGCCGTAGATTTCGTTCACCTGAAACGCGTAAATTGTTATCGGTGCCCGTATTAGTACGGTAAGAACGGCAAATAAGACCGACTGAAGGCAGCATCGCCAGAGGCAGACACAGCCGACCGCGTGAGGACCAAATGGCTGGCGACCGGCCATTCACCTTGCGACAGCCGGCGTCTATCAGAGGTTGTTGTGGGTTTACGTACAGCCTTGGCAGGGCGCAGGCCCGCTTGAGAACAAGTAGTTTACCAAATACACCACGTCTGCAATATTAACGCTACATGTGCAGTCAACGTCACCAGTGCGGAGTAGTGGGTACGGTGCTGCTCCACCGTGGAAGAGGTAGTCAACCAGATAGATCAGATCTGAAACATTGACGCCTCCTGAGGCATCAACATCGCCGCACAACAGACTGGTAACCATTTCAAGGGCGGCAACCATATTGACTAAACCGCTACCAAGCTTCCCTTCCATGCCGGGGTTAAGAGAGTCAATGTTTGTCGCCGTTTCGCTTATGACGTAGTCAACCTCTTCCCAGGTGAACATTGAATCGACAGAATATATCAGCGCCGCCAGACCGGTCACGAAGGGCGCCGCGAAGCTCGTCCCATCCCACCAGGCATAAGAAGTGTCCAGAAAGGGACTATAGATTTGAGTGCCCGGAGCGCAGATGTCCACCTTGTACCCATAGTTGGAGAAATCAGCTTTGATATTCAGAGAATCGAGAGCCGCGACTGTCAGGCACGATGCCTTTTTCCCAGGAAACGGGAACACCAAGTCAACCTCCGTTGAATCATTGCCGGCAGATGTAACGACGGTGATATCCTGGCTTTCGGCGTATTTCAGGGCATCGTCGAGAGCATCATGTCGACCGACCATCCCAAGACTTAAATTGACCACCTTGCAGCCGTCTTCAATCGCTTGCAAGAGAGCCTCTGTGACAGTGTATCCGTCCCCTCGGCCGAGGGTATCGAGCACGCGGTAGGCATAAATGTCACAACCCGGCGCCGCCAGTTTGACAACACCTGCGACAAAAGTACCGTGGCCGGAGCCAACTCCGCCCGGTTCATCGTTGGCAATAGAGTCACCATCAACAAAATCCCACCCTGAGTACACTCCGCCGGACTTCGCGACAAACTCCGGATGATCGAGATTCACTCCGCAGTCGATTACGGCCACCTTGACGCCGCTGCCTTCGGTGAGTGTGTGGACCGTGGTCAGGCTCAAGACACTGGCTGCCCACTGCGTCTGGTAGTCACCCGTGCCGTCGAAATCCAGAAAGGGTTGGCTTAGCTGAAAAGGTTCAGGCGCGTCGAGATAATAATTAGCACCGCAGTACTGAACTCCCGGCAGCTCACTGATCTCCACGGCAAGACTCTCTGCGTTCTGGCCCGACTGGGTTCCAAGCAGATAACAACTGGTTTGCTGTACAAAACCTTTGACTGTCGTTCCGTGGGCGTTGTTGACTATGTCAATGCTGAAGCCTAGCTCCATTCTGCACACAAGTTCTTCCGCCTTGAAGTCGCCAGCCTGGTTGCCGGCATGGAGCGATATCAAGGGCCATAAGATCAGCGCAACCGCCAGAAACAAGAGCCTCAGTGGAGTTGCCATTGACTCAGTTTGCATATGTGACTCTCCTTATTCACCAGCGCCAAAAATGGAGAAAGCCGCCCAGTGATACGCGGATGGACGGACTTCGCGGACTGTGCGGGCAGCGTGACGTACTGCCCCACCTACATTATCTCCCTCAAAAAACCGGCTGTAAAACGATTCCATCCAGAGCGCGGTGGTTTCGTCGGAGACCGGCCAGTGTCCTGCTACGACATTGCGAGCTCCCATCTCCAGTAACGACCGCACAAGCCCGGTAGCTTCCTCACCAGGCATGGTGATCTGCTCCCCGGAGCGGCACGACGCCAGCGACACCAGCCCCACCTGACATGCCTTCAGACGGAAATCGACTGCAAAGAGCGGCCCGTCTTCCAAAACCAGGGATGAGTAGAATGGGTTATCGGAGCGCAAGACCGTGTGCCCAGCGTAGTGCCATACTCGGAATTCCCCGTGCCAGGGCCAATCTTCTCGCCGACAGGGGCTTTTGGTACTGGCCGCACCGTGAGCGAGGTCAGCCAGGGCTTCCAGTTCATGATCGACATAGGGAAGCCTCTTAGCTTTCCCTCTAAAGATCACGACTTTGTCTGATCTGACCTGAATCGAGCGGGAAGCGTTGTAATGCCTGAGACTGGGGGCGAACACGAATTGATGACGTTCCACCAGTGGTTTACCCTCGACAATGAGGGCCTGCCACGGCAGATTGGACAACTCTCCTTCGGGCAGCATCAACACCGCCGGAGAGTCACTCCTTACCTCCAGGGGAGTCCACAGCCAATCGCCCAACTCCCGCCAGACAGCCCGTTCCGCATCCCCGACTTTCACGTGACCAAGATGACCTACAAGCAACTCGCTTTCGAGAATATATCGCCAGCGTCGCATGGCCAGATCGACTCGTTTGCGACCGTGCTTGAGCGTACGGAGCGAAGTCTCACCCCTGTCGTGGACAAAGGCGATTATTTCATCGTCTCCCACGTGAAACTGAACAACGGGAAGGCGATGAGAAACAACCTGTATGTCGCGCGCCAGCCTTTCTGTGGCCTCCACTCTGCCACGGTTGTTCTTCTCGAGAGCTATTAGTTCCTCGCGCAATCGCTTCTGCCACCTTGAGAGGGTCCTGTGACTTGTCTGAGCGGACAAGCCCCGCTCGCCATAGTATCCTCCGATCTGATTCGCCAGGACCGCTACGCGGCGCGCCAGGGAGTGCAAGCTCTCTTCCGCCTTCTGCCGTGTCGGCTGGTTCAGGTCGGACCGGGAGATCTGTGACCAGACACCAGCCGTCTTATACCTCTCCGACCAAACCGCCGCAAGCATGGGGTCGTGGTCCATTTCTGAAGCGATCAGCCGGGCGTGAGGCAAACTCTGTTTTCGAGCGTAAGCGGTCCGTAGCTCCACTGGGGGAAGTTGGGCACGCACTGCGTCAAGCCGATCGGCGGCGTTTTGCCAGTGGCGACGCGCCGCTGGGTGATCACCCTGTAGGAATTTGTAGTCACCTGACGCGGTCTGCCAAATGGCATAGAGGTGCGGTACCCGATGGACGGCACCATTATTGTTAAGTCGTGCCAAAGCAGCCCGCGCCCGCGTCGGATCGGCGGCTTCTTTCAAGTCGCACACAGCTTGCCAAAGAGGCAGCTGTGCTCGGGCAAATCTGGTTCGAGCCAACCTTAATTCTTTATTCCTTCGGGCCTCGTTCTTCCCTTCCATATCGGCCGCCAGCAGATGAACTGCACCCAGAAAGCCACGGTTCTTCTCAGCCGCGAAGCCCTTCCTGGCACGTTCCAGAGCGGTGCGTGCCTCAAGCTTCGCCCCCAGAGCAAAGGCTGCCTGGGCTCTATACAGCGACGACTTTGCCCGTTCATAGCGAAGTTTCAGGCGCAAAAACATTCGTTCGGCGACCCGACTGGCCTCACGGGCGTCGGCATATAGACCCAGTCCAAGGTAGACCTCAGCGCGGTCGAGCATACAGAGCGCCTCTCCCCGGAGAGCACCTGCCTCTCGGTAGACCTTCTCGCAGGCAGACAGTTCAAGTAGTGCAATGTGAAACTCGCCGTCCAGCATCCGCAGCCATGCCAGACCGTAACGCGCGTCATTAGCATCAAGCGTATGTCCTTCCGCTTCGTAAACGCGCACCGCCTTTTCATAGAGTTCTTCTGCCCTGGTGAAATCAAAGAGCTGGACCAGCGTGTTAGCTCGGTTGTAGTAACATCGCACTGTGGCCAGATGATTGTCAGTGGTCTCGAAATACTCAGCTGCCTGTCGATAGAGCCGTTCCGCCTCTCTGTGCCGGTCCTGCCGATGGAGCAAGTTGGCATAATTAACGCGTGTCTGTGCGAGGTCGGATTCTGCCCCCAACCGAGCAAAGGCGAGGATTGCCCGTTGTGCCGAGCGCTTGGCCTTGTCGAAGTCGCCAAAGTACATATAAACATCTACCAGTGCCCGATCGATGCGGGAGCGTATGAGTGGGTTCCGATGTGCTAGTTGTCGGGCCTTTAAGTAGGCATCCAACGCGCTGGCGTGAGCACCGCTCATATGGGTGACACGAGCCAAGGCCCGGTAGGCTGACAGAGCCAGCGGGCCGTTACGAATCTCTGACCTATAGACAAACCGTTCGGCCAGGGTCAGTGCCTGCTTGAGAGATCGATGCGCCGTCTCCCGAATCAGTTTATCACAGCTCGCAGCGAGATCGTCCTCGGAGATCCCACTGACGACTCCTTTGCTCAGGAATCGTTGGACGGCTAAATGGGTCGAGGTCGCTTCCACGCCAACTCCGGAATTACAATAATCGTGTTGCCGGAACGAATAGTCACGCTGGTCAGCGGTCTACTGCTTGTCCACTGAAAAAGACCGCCGGGGTCAGCATGTAACTTTCTTTTCCCGATTTCAAGAATCGTGGGAGCAACAGCCGGACCCTCCGTTGTGACCTGAGCCACAAATGCCCACCCGGTAGTCTTACGCTCCGCTCGGAGGTCAAAAACCATGCTCTCGGACTCAAAACGAATGCGGCGGTCGCTCAGAGAGCTCTGGCCCCGGACTCCAATCGGTCGTGGGACAGCCCATGAATCGAAGGTCAGTTTCGCCATTATGGTCTTTACTCCCTCCAGCACGCCCACATTCTTCTTAGCAAGGGAGGCGGCCCGCTCCACCCACGGCGAGGGAGCATCGGGAAGGGGCAGGCAACCGGAGACGTCGAATGCTTTCAGCAGGATCACTGCGTCCCGGCACTCCGCGCACGACTTCAGGTGGCCGTCCAAAACGAATGGACGTCTCCGTACAGCCTTAATCAACTCCTGTCGACTCAAATGCTTTGCCACCACTTCTCCTTTATCCTTCCAACATACAGAGCTTACCGGAGGTCATTTCGTGCCCCAAAAAAACCGTTTCTCACAAGAATCTCGTTGAGGCGTTTCAGACAGCGACGCCGAAAGGCTCCGAGGCTGTTGCTTGACATGCCAAGAGTAGAGGCAATCTGTTCATAGGTAAGCTTCTCCGGAGCAAAGAAGAAGAGTTCAATCAACTGGCGGCATCGTGGCGCGAGTTCCTTTATCGCAATCTCCAGTTGCATCTGGCGCTCCACCATTGCCAACTCCTCATCCGGCAAGGGATTCATGTCAACCGCCTCGCCCTCAACGAGCTCACCGCGATTACGCTCCGCTTGGCGACGAAGACGTAAGGCCTCGCGTTTGGCGGTTGTGACCAGCCAAGCCGACAGACGAGACGGGTCCTGTACATGCTTGCGATTCTCATAAAGCGCCACCCAGGTCTGCTGGAAACAGTCGGCAGCATCGGCCACAGATAGCCCGGCGCGGGTGCTGACCGCATATACGAGCGGCTGATACCGTCCAACAAGCTCGCTCCATGCAGCGGCGCTTCCCGCAAGAGCCTCCTGCCATAATTCCGCGTCAGTCTTGGACATACGTCAATATGCGAAATGTTCATCCTCAAGTAAGGTGCAAGGCAAACTGTTACAGGCAGAGTGGCTGCTGTCAAGAGGCAGATCAAAGAGTATCACAAAGACAACATATGGCCAAACCACCAACTACTCTCGCAGGAAAACCACCTCCATGCTACCACCTTTTCGAACTTAGCAGCATGCGTTTTGACCACCAATTCGTGCACCCAAAGAAGTTCAGGCCGCATGGGAATCTGAGACGGTATCCCGAGTTTCGCCTGTTCTATGGCATCTATATCTCGATCCTGTGATCAGTTATTTGGCAAAATAACTAAATCGTCTCCTTTGTCAAGTGGGTAATGTCGAGGAAAGTGGGCAGGGCGTAGTTCTGAGCAAGGACACACTTCCTGTGATGGGCAACGCTCTCTAGCAGTCAGGTACGTCGAAACCACTGCAGTCTCGAGAATCCTCTGAAAAACGAGTGAACAGCAGGTCTCCCTATTGGACGAAATCCGCTACTTGCTGTCAGGCCCTACTGCTGGTTTTCTGGCCGATCAGTCAACGGACTTGGCCGCGACGCAGCAACAACAGTACGTCCCCTTTCAGCATGACGGCCACCCCCAATCGAGAGGTGACCATCATTGACTCCTGTCGCTTCCTAAGAAAGGAGATAGGTGCGTATCACTCACACGCTGGCTCCGGACCACTGTAAAGGGCGGTCCAAAAGTGCCCCACATAGCTGAGTAAAAAAGGGCGATTTAAAAGTGTACCATTTCTGATATCTCTCGCGGTAGAACTGGGATAGTCTGCCAGCGAGAGGGAAAGGAATGAAGACCATGTTTGAGTACGATCTTGTCCGCCAGCTGTACTACCGCGCTTGTTTCGGAATAGTTGATGTTTGCAGAGTCATGGGCTTTGAGTTGATGCTGGATGTCAATCAGTGTGCCCTCCCATTCTGCCGATTTCCTTCGCCAAAGGTCTTCAGATATCTTCTCAGTCAGCTTGTCCTCATATGCCCTGTCCAGAAGCTTCTAAGTGTGATCGTGGCGCTTTCTAAGCGAACTCACTGCCTTGTCATGATACTCTTGCCTGTCCCGCTGGCTTTCCAAGAGCGCCGTTCTGATATCATCAGCAGTCTCTCTGCCGCGGCCGCCCAGAGTTACCGCTATGCGGCCGTATTCTTGATGATCCAGTTGATGAAATCGTCTCGTAGGCCCCGCCATAGATAGTGGCCCCGCCGCGAAGCGGGGTTATTTCGTTAGGGGAGGTTTGGTTTCGTGATATTTCTCGGACAAGATTCAAATGGGTGAATCTCACTGCAAGCGGAGGGCCACAAGGGTCAGGAACGAACCCGAGACAGCAGGGTGTGCGCGCTGGTGTACGCGACCGGGATGAGGATCAAGGTTATGAGGGATGACACTGTCAGGCCGCCAATGACCGCCCGCGCCAGCGCCGCCTGGATCTCGCCTCCCGCTCCCAGCACAAACGCCAGCGGCAGCATCGCCAGCACCGTCGTGCACGTGGTCATCAGGATGGGCCGCAGGCGTAGTCGCGCCGACTGCAGGACGGCGGCGGTGATGTCGAGGTTGCGCTCACGGCGCATCAAATTGATATAGTCGACCAGGACAATAGCGTTGTTGACCACAATGCCTATGAGCATGATGATACCCATTAGACTTTGTATGTTCAGGGTCGTGCCGGTCAGCAAGAGAGTGGGTACGACACCGATAATGGCCATAGGCACCGAGACCATCACGATTAACGGATCCAGAAATCGTTCAAACTGCGCCGCCATCACCATGTAAATGAGAACAACAGCCATTAAGACCGACAAGAGAAAATCGGTCTGCGCCTGCTGCTGCTCCTCATATTCGCCGCCGAACAGGACCGAGAATCCTTTGGGCAGGGCCACCGTGTGAACGGCCTCCTGCAGTTTTTCGACAACATCCCCAAGAGCTGCGCCACTTTCAAGGTTGGCGGTTATGTAGGTCACACGCTGCCCGTCGATGCGCTCGATCTCCGTCGGGCTGCGCCGTCGCTGGGTTTGCACCACCGACGACACGGGAACAATATCGCCGCTGTTGCTGCGTACGGCTATGTTGCTCAAATCGCTGGTGGTCAGGCGGTCTTTCGGCTGCAGGCGCACCGTGATAGGGAATTCCTCGCCGCCTTCGCGAAAGACTCCGGCGCGACTGCCGCCGACATTTGTCTGGACTATCTGTGCGATCTGGTTCACCGACAGACCCAGATCGGCGATCTTCTCGCGATCGATGATTAGATTCTGTTCCGGCCTTCCCTCGCGTCGGCTGGTCCGAACGTCGGCCACCTCAGGGATGCGCTCGACAATCTGCTTGATGTCTGCGGCCAAACGGTCGGCCATCGCCAGGTCGTAGCCGCGCAGCTCGATTTGTACCGCCTCGGCTCCCCCCGAACCGAACAACCGATGCAGCATCCACAGCCCTGATTGTGCCGAGACCCGGATGTTAGCACCGGGAATCTTGCCCGAAACCTCGCGACGAAGGCGGTCGGCCAAAACGAAACTGTTGATCGAGCGTTCCCCGGCATTCTTCAGCGAGATCTCCACTTCGGCATTCCCCGGATGAATCTGGGTGGTGATATGGCGGATCTGATCCATTGGAGCGACGTCACGCACGATCTGCTCCAGCTCGCTCAGGTAGCGATTGACCACGGCGATATTGGTCCCTTGAGCCATTTCCAGGTCAATATCGATCTCATCAGCATCGGTTTGCGGCGCCAACTCTACCGGCAACAGCGGCCACAACAACAGCGTCCCGGTCAACAGCAGTGCTGCAACGCCGAAAACGATTTTCTTGTGTTGTATCGCTTTATCGAGTAGACCGGCATAGCGGTCTTCGAGACGTTCGAACCACTTGCCCATGCGCGATAAGCGATCCTCGCCGCTGCGACCGCCGGCCGGAACCGTCAGGTATCGGCTGGCGAGCATCGGCACAAGCGTTAGCGCCACCAACAAAGAACACAAGAGGGCGAACACCACCACTAGCGCCAGTTCTCGAAAGAGCATGCCGGATATGGTCTGCATGAAAACCACCGGCAGAAAGATGACCATAGTCGTAAGAGTCGATGCGATGATGGCGCCGGTTACCTGCTTTGTACCGGTGAGGGCGCTTTCCTCGAGTGTGTGACGGCCTTCTCGCAAGCGGACGATATTCTCGAGCACCACAATGGCACTGTCGACGATTAACCCTATCCCCAGAGCCAGTCCGCCGAAACTCATCTGATTCAGCGTGAGATTATTGAAGAACAGCAGTCCGAAGGTAGCGATAATCGAGATCGGAATTGACAGTGCAATGATAAACGTGGTCGAACCGTTGCGCAAGAAGAGATAGAGTATGAAGATCGCGAGGAGCCCACCGAAAAAGGCTGACCGTTTGACGTTGTCAATCGAGTTCTGGATGAAATCGCTCTGATCGATGACGAGCACCAGATCGATATCTTCACGCTCCTGATTGATCTGTTCCATCACCGCGCGTGCCTGTTGCGCTACTGCGACCGTGTTGGCCCCTGACTGCTTGCGAATCCCCAGGCGAACCATAGGCCGGCCATCGATCTGTACGATGCGGTTGATGTCCTGGAAGCCGTCCACTACATCGGCGACATCGCGCACCCGAATCGGGTAGCCGTCGATCACTGTAATGATCGTGTTGGCGATCTCGTCGAGAGATTGGTACTCGCCCCGGGTACGGATATACATGTCGCTGATCCCTTCGCGCATGTCGCCGCCGGGCAAGGTAACATTTTCGCGTTGCAGCGCCGCGCGTACATCGGCCGCGGTGAGATGGCTGGACGCAAGGCGATCGCGTTTGAGCCGAACCTGGATTTCGCGATAGATGCCACCCCAGACATCGATCGAACCGACTCCCGGAATCTGCTCGAAACGCTGGGCAATTTCTCTTTCGAGAATGAGCGTCAGTTCATCCATCGAACGGTTCGACTGCGCCCCCATAATAAGAACCGGGAAATTATCAGGATCGAATTTCCACAGCCGCGGCGGCTCGACTTCGGGGGGAAAATCATCACGGATCCTATCAAGCGCCGCCCGGATATCGTTGGCTGCGGCATCGATATCAGTGCCCTGTGCAAACTCAAGCCTTACCCGGCTCCGCCCCTCTTCGGAGTCCGAACGCACCTCCGTAAGGTTGGGCACGACGGCGACGGCGTTTTCCACCCGGTCCGTGATAATTGTCTCAATCTCTTCCGGCCCAACGTTGGGATAGCTGGTGGAGATACTGAGCATCGGATACTCGATCGGCGGCAACAGATCAACCGGCAAAAACCTGAATCCCATGATGCCCAGTACGATGATGATAAGGAACACCATGGTGGTGGCAATGGGGCGCTTTACCGCTGTCTTGGTAATGTTCATGCGGCGTCCTAGAAACCAGCTGGTGTCGTGCCGATCAGGGAAGTATCGATAACGCCCTTCCGTTGACGTTGTATGATCTCCTCCAGCAAGTCTTCGCGCTGAAGCTGCTGCAGTTTCTCAACCCATTTCCAGTTGACCGGCCGTACCCGCGCCAGTCCAGTATCGGCACCGAGCAAATCCTGTCCGATCGTCACTACCCAGCTTCCCGGATCGATCCCTCGCACTCCGGCGTTCATCCGACCTTGGGCAACTACTTCAATCGGCACAAACTCAAAAGACACCGGATCGGTAAGTGCACCGCCGTGTGGACCTTCAAGCGTTGAAACCGGCTCGCCGGTCAACGAGTCGAGGGTGACAAACACTCCGACGCTTGCGGTGGCCGGGTTTTCCCAGAGGGAGCTCAGCGGGACCAACGTAGCCACTTCGCTTTCGCCATAAAATATATCTACTGAAACAAACATTCCCGGATTCAGAGCGCCTTCGGGGTTGACCAGATCAATCTCGGCAATCGTACTATGGGTGACCGGATGCAGGAATGGTGAAATGCGTGCAACGGGAGCATCAATCGAACCAAAGGGGATACTCGGCGAAGAAATTGCGGATCGCTGGTCTTCTTTGATGTATGAGAGCATGCGGTCGGTGAGTATCACTTCAACGCGAATGGAATCGAGCTGCCCAAGCGTAAACAGCTTGGTGTTCGGGGTGACCAGCATGCCGACTTCGGCGTTGCGATTGCCGACCGTACCATCGACCGGAGCCCGAACGACCGTTCGCGATAATGCCTCTTTTCGTTCATCAACGGTGGCCTGCGCCTGTATCACTCGCGCCCGCGCCAGCTCAGCTTCGGCCTCAGCGGCTACCGCCTGAGTCTGCATGGTCTCGAATTCGGTCGGGCTTATAAGGTCTTTCTGGGCAAGGTTGGTGCTGCGATTTAGTTCCGCCTGAATCCGCTGCATATCAGCCTCGGCCTTCCTGGCCTGTGCCACGGTGATCTGATAATTCGCTTCGACCTGCTTGAGTCGCTCCCGTAATTCGGTATCGCGTAGCCGTACCAACGGATCCCCGGACTTCACCAGGCCACCGTTCTGAACGTATACCTGAACGACCACCGCGCTGATCTGGGGATACAACTCTATCTGGTTCTTGGCCCGAACGAGACCGCTCAGGCGCTCGGTCAGAGGAAGGCTGCCGTACCTGGCTTGCACTGCCTCCACTGCCGGCATCAGGCGCGCATTGACTCCTCCCGAGCCTCCATCAGGATTGCCCGAGCACGCCGCCAGAAGCAGGCAAAGGGCAAATGGAAACGGGATGAAGATGATAGCGGAAAATCGTCCGGGGGCGTTTCGCAGTCGTGTCATGTAACCTCGTTGAAAGCAGTTAATACTAAATTATAACTCCCAGGCTGGCCTGGAACAAATCTAATGACTCTTTAACCTGAAAAGGATGCGGATGTTCCAAGAAATCCCCGTGGGCTGGGATATCGCGAGCGGCACGGTACCGGTCGAACGAGGATCGTCAAAAGCGGGATCGCGAGCTGATTGAGGCGTTAACAGTTGTGACAGACGAACATCGTCGCTGGGTTTTTTGATAAGTAATCAGCGGTTGCGGTTGGACGGTCACCGGGGGAATCACGAGCGGGTGTACCGGGCGTATTCTCAATTAGGATTGAACCATAAGCGTCGCACAAAAAAGCGTCTTGCGGCGCGTGGATCGGCAGTCGCTTGAGACGCCCCCGATACCGAATGCGGTCTAATCGCCGGACTTCAGGACGTATCGAGAGGAGGTACTCAACAGCAACTTGTTTGACGATTTGAATCAGCAGGTGCGGGAAAGTACGTTCGGCCGGCTGACCGCTTACAACGAATGTCGTCCACACGACGCTCTGCGCGGCCTGCCACCAACGACCTTCCGGGAACCATCAACTGAAGAAACCGTCCGAAACTCTACTTATAAATTGTCCATTTGACCCTCAGACTTGCGACCGTATCCATTTGCATCGCAACGTCTTCCGACTCGCCCCGTTGATATTGGCGTAGCCAGTTTGGACTCCAAAAGCGAATCCCACAGAAGTTTGCTGAGAGTGAGGTCGGGGCCGCTTTGATTTTGAAAGCCCCCCGTAAGGCGGGGCTCTTGTGTTTTGGAGGCGATGGATAACATCGCGATCATCGTTAATGCGGCAGACGGTACGTCTGCCGGCCACGAAACGAAGGTCAGGAAACGACAACCTTGAACTTGCATCGTTTTCCGCCCATAAGCACGGAGTCGACTAGCTCGACATCTACGTGCTTTCCCAGGAGCAACTCGTACGATTCTTTGACGTAGCCGACGGAACAGAGACAGTAGGTGGCAGACAGTCCGGTTGGTTGGGTTTCAACGAGCGGACACAGGCAGGCACCTTCCTCCGCCGGCAAACCTGTCTCTGCTGCGCTCATGTATTGAAAATAGATGACATTCCCTTCGATCCGAATGGACCCGTCCGTGACTTTGTCTTTCACTCGTGAAGTCAGCTGCTCGAGAGTTATCGGCTTGATCTCTTGCCCGGTCTCTTTGATCCAGTTTCGGTAACACGCTTTCCCGTTGGCTATCATTAGCTTTTCCCTGGCTTCTTTGTCGAGGGTGTTATCCAGCACATCAAAAAAGCGTTTTACCCACTCTTCAGCAAACTCCATTCTCGTTTCGGCCCGCGGCCTTTCTGTCTTCTTGGTTTCCGGCGGGGTTGTTTCTTGAGCAGCCAAATTGCTGAGACCTCCTACCAGTGCGCAGACACACGAGCCTGCGCAGAATCTTGTGGTATTTGTCAAGAACTCTTTTCTATTCATTGATATGTTAGTTATCTCCTTTCCTACAATTCACGCCTATGGCGGTTATTGTCTCATAGTTGCTTACGACAAATATGTTCATCTGTCTCGCCACTCATCGCCGAGATCGATTTGTCGAAAGGATCGGATTGTCCTAACCGTATTCATCACTTGCTCGCTCCGCAACCGGGTACCAGATCATCATTACCATTATAGACGGATCATATCATGGAATTGTTCATAACTTTGTCTGCCACGATAATTCGCTGTTGAGCTCCTGTCAAGAGTTGTGTAAACCGGGATACCCCAGATATTCATGCTTACTTCCTGCCGCCCTATGCCCCCGAACTCAACCCCGTGGAAAATGTCTGGGGATATTTGAAGATGAACCCGTTGTCCAACCGTCCGTTGTTCGATGTTGACTCGCTGGCCCGGGCTGCCAGAAGTCACAGTCGTTCAATCCAAAGAAAACAATCTCTTCTTCTATCCTTTGTAAGACACACTCCCCCTCCTTTATGCCTCAAATAGGATAATACTTATGCAGGGCTCAATAGCTTCAGGACTATCGATCTTGTTGAATACGTGAGAGAACTGTAAGGCATTATCGGACGACAATCTACTTGGTCGCTTATCTTATTACCCGCCACCGACTTCCCCATAATGACAAGTAGCGCGTTTTGACCTGAAACTCGAAGCTCACAGAGGTTTGGGGAGAGTGAGGTCGACTCCGCCAGACCGGTTGCCTCCTTCAGCCACTTGAAGTACTTTCTTTTTATCTTCTCATTTTTGCTGTTCACCGGCACTGTTTTTCACCTCCCTTGAAGTCAGTGTTTAAGGTAATGCTGGAGTCCCCTCTTAGTATTGCTGTACCGTCTGCCTGGACGGCGTGACAATCGTAGCTGGCGGGGCTTCAGGTTACGTGCACTTCCTGCGGTTGGAGGGGGTCTAACAGTCTCTACGCAGCGGCATTCTCGATAACCCAGTTGATGAAATCGTCTCGTAGCCCCCGCCATTTTGTAACCAATTGATAATAAACCAAATACAAACACACCCTTTTTGTCGTACCGGAATTATTTTGATCAAACAGGACGGTTCTGTTTCGACTTTCGGATGTGATTACAACAGGTAGCGTAGCCAGATGACCACTATCAAAACGACCTTGATAATTAGGCTCTAACAAATGATCTACTTCTGAGCCATAACAAACCATTGGCGTCGGCCAGATAATTAAGCAGATCCAAGAGCTTTTAGTTCTCAGGGTTGTTCTCATACGGCCTGTGTAGGAAATGTCGAGCAGAATTGTTTGACATGGTGCAGGAATATGTCGATTCCATTATTGAAACGATATTCGGAAGGTCCCCTCCTCACGATTCGATTCCTTTGTCTATGTCTAAGCTCCAAGCCCAGCCCTGTCCACTTTTATCTGACGGCGTGCACGGCCATTACGCCCTACTACTTACTCTATGCTTGTCCGCTGCAGACGCTGGTAAGAGCGCCTTTTCTTTACCGGCTTAGCTTCTTTGCGATCTTGGCCACGTGCTCACCTTGGAAGCGTGCCCCGGCGAGTTCGTTATCACTGGGTGAGCGACTCCCATCGCCACCCGCGATGGTCGAGGCACCGTAGGGAGAACAACCGCTGATCTCCTCCATAATCATTTGTCCCTGAAAGGCGTAAGGCAACCCAACAACAACCATTCCGTGATGCAAAAGGGTTAAGTGAAAGCTCAGAATCGTGGATTCCTGACCGCCGTGTTGCGTGTTGGAGCTTGCTATGACACTTCCCGCTTTCCCTGTCAAGGCTCCGCTCATCCACAACTTCCCAGTAGCGTCCAAAAACTGACGCATTTGGCCGCACATGTTTCCGAATCTGGTTGGGGTCCCGAAAACGATCGCATCGGCACTACCCAATTCTTCCACGGTGCAAACGGGAATGTGCTTCTGCTGTTTTTGGGCTTCGACGGCCCCCATCTTCTGTAGAACCTCCATAGGTAGTGTCTCTGGAACGCGTCGTAGTTCGGTGTCAACGCCTTTTACGGACCGCGCACCTTCAGCCACAGCCTCAGCCAGCTTGTAGACGTGCCCATACATCGAGTAAAAAACAACCAAGACCTTCATCACCATCTCCTCCTTGACGCTCTAACATTAGCTATACCGAGATTTCCAATATAAGGGCTCAAAAAACACGATTCATGTCCTTCAGTTTTTAAAAATGCCAAAATCTCCGCGAATTGCAATGATTTTCCTGTTTCCTGAGTGATCGCTCCTATGACCACAAAAACAACAGCGTTTTGCCGTCGCCAAGTTATTTGTCAGACGGCCATTCTGAAGTAGTCTACGACTGGCTGGAAAGTTCTATAATCGTCCCGTTTAGCCCGCATTGATTGGATTTCCGACCCTTTGGCAAGTATGTCAAAGGGCTTTCTGTATGTGGGACAAAGACTTCCGCGGTAGAAAGTGCAGTTCGATAGTAACGTGTCCAGCCTGACTATCCGCTGGTACCGCTGGCGGGATCCCGCGGGTGGATTACCTGAGCCACACCAAATCAGGTATTGTTCAGAGATGTGTCCCATCCTTCCGGGTAAACTCCTCGCGGATTTTCTTGAAGGCTACGTGAGAGTACCGTGAGACAGAATCATAGTCGAGGCGCTGTTCGTATTTGGCCTTGCTGAACCAGGCGGGTGTGAATTCATCGGCTATGGAGACTGTCTGGCGCACATACAGATCGAAGGCCTCATTAAACTCCCTGTGCGCCGTAAGTGTTGGAAACCTTGCATCAGGGCCAACATGGTTTGAAAGCTCCCTGCTCAGGTAGTATGACAAATACCGGCTGGTGACACCAGTGAAGAACTCGTGCATCAAGCCTTTGAAGCGGACGCCAGTAAGATGCGTCTGCAGCGAACGCTGAACCGACCGAGGAGTCTCCCCGAAGAGGGATGGGGAATCAGACAAGACATATCTGAAGAGAGTCTCCGTGAAGGCATTCTGGGCAATCTCAGCGACATCAGACTTGCATCGAAGTCGGTCCAGGTCAGTGTCAACTTTCGCCTTGAAAGTACTTGTGATGTCGAAGAGAGAGGCATCCTTGGGAACACTGAACCTGTTGTCGCGGAGAGCCCGCTCGAAATCCGGCGAGGAAACTGCCTCAACGAGCTTGAAGATGGCCGTGAGAGTATGGACGAAACCAGCGTCACGCCCGATCTTTTGCAAGCCATGACCGGCGGCAGCCATGCTGGCTTCGACTATTGCCGATACGTCGCCTCCGGTGTTGAGCAGCTTAATTACCTGGTTCCAACGATAGGTTCTCGGCAGTGTACGGAGTCTGTTATGTCCCATGTTGGAAGCTTACAATTCGTAGACCTTAAGCACTTCGTCCCCGTAGTGGTTGATGACTTTGACGGCGCCTTTCCACCACCTCGTTTGTGATGCCATCTTCAGCAAACTTGAAGTGACGACCTAGCACACTGAACGGCGAGTCCAGAGTCGGGTTTTTCATAACAACGTCAGCCATTTCCGATTGAGCTGCGTATCGCCTAACTCACGAGAGAATATAGCACAGGCTCAAAATGGCGGCAAGGATAATCCAGCTTCCGTCCTGCAGCCCTTCCCAAAATATGCCGCGAACTGGTTGACCCTTTTAGAGAGCATCATTGCCTTCCTAACTCACATCACTTCGGGGATCTTTCATCCCACTATCCCCGACCTTTTCAACATCGCTTGATGAGATAAGGTAGAATACTTTGGGTGGACCGTTTCGTCAGGCATCCAACGCCACCTTCAAGCCAACAAGTTATTACGAGCATAGAGCATGGAGTGTCTCGCCGCAAATATCCTTTCCACCCAGATAGGCTCAATTTTCGTTGCTGTTTCCTGGGAGGACATCACTGTGGAAGGGGGCCACGTTCTGGGGAGGTTCTCTTTTCTTGGACAGGATTAAGGGAACCTCTACGGCTAGACCCTAACACGAATCGCTATCTGCTGAAAGCGATCGTCGTAGCCCTTGCGGGAATGGCTCAGGACGAAACGTAAGACATGAACTCTTATTTGGTGCTGTTTTCGGCAATCCAGGCGCCAGATCCGAAGCCCACCTGGGCTCATGGCCGGGCTGGCATTCCATGCGGCGAAAGAGCAAGGGTGGGCCTTCGCAAGCCTGCGAACGAAACGCTGACCGAAGAACAAGAACTGGCAGAGCCATGCTCAGTGACCAGGTCCTGCCATATGCGCTGGCCGGACAGCCCTTGATCAAATTACTTCTTGATAACCGCTTCGGATGGCTTACACAGACTGGGGGGCCCCCAACAAATGGTCAGGCAGCTCAAAGGCAATGTAGCCGGGGGTCGCATTGGCTGGTTATGAACTGGCTGTCTGTCTAAGCCGGTCATAGCGGGCTACTATCTCGCGGTGAACGTTCAGCATGCAGGCGATTCGCCGATACGATCAGCTCAGCTCCAAGAGCCCGATAATCGCACGTAGATCAGCCACCTTGAGTCGATTCGCTATATTTTACCTCCAGGTGAAGGTATATGGCGAACTGCTCCTATCTCAAAATGGCCAGTATTAATGTGACCCCCAATGAACGGTTTTACCTGACCCCTGGCGGTTATCCTGGATTGCATCATGCGCCGGGCCGAGATCATACAGATTACCAGCGAACGCTACTGGCTGAAAGATCAAGCTTGCCAAAAGGTGAAAAAGACACCATTATAAGAATGACCAACATAAAACCTGGCCGGTTTTAATCCGACCCGTAACAGAGCTGACAGAAACACGGCTTGACATACAAACTACGGTACAGAACTTATGTGATAAGACGGACAATAGAATTTAGGTGTACATTTGGTGTTCATTAGGAGACATATCTCGTTTTTGATCGCGTTGGTCTTACTGACGCCCCTGGCAGTTCCAGTCGCGCAGGGCAGCACTGAGATTACGCTGGACTCCATGACTGGTCTCTATGTCGGCGACTCGGTCTGGGGTGATAGTATGGTCAAGTTCATATTTCGGTTGACGTATGCCACTGGTACAGGTGACGTCGTCACGAGTTTCAGCAATGGGTTTCGGATCTGGACGCACCGGAACAGTGTTTACAGCAGTAATTTCACAGCTATCACTTATGATACTTTCTCTCTTGGCTGGAGTGATAGGTTCGACCTCGTGTTTAGTATTAACACAGGCAGTGTAGACGGCATGGAGGCCGACACCGTCACTTTTGGTGGTATCAAGATATCTGGGGCCGGGATACCGGATTCTTTCGACACGTTAGTCTGGTGGATTGCGACAACACCCTCTGCTGACGGTGATACGTTGTGTACCGATTCCTCATTCTTTCCTCCCGCCATCGAGTGGCTGTGGGCAACGACCGCCGGCATTGTCTACCCGGGCTGGTGGGGACCGTACTGTTTCCATGTATATAGGAGTAGTTCCGGCATAGAATCGAATAGTGCGGATCTGCCCACCGCTTACTCGCTCAGCCAGAACTATCCCAACCCGTTCAACTCGCATACGCAGATAAGGTTCCAACTCCGACGGAGAATCCACACAACCTTGACTGT
>Ga0209979_1002109_pt1 | contig 19716 bp, 20 predicted proteins | sample AnhtaG_FD_183114 | JGI IMG/M metagenome (GOLD analysis project Ga0209979, IMG submission 183114) | Deep subsurface microbial communities from Anholt, Denmark to uncover new lineages of life (NeLLi) - Anholt_01485 metaG (SPAdes) (version 2) | ecosystem: Environmental > Aquatic > Marine > Oceanic...
ATACCGCTTGATGTTTCACAATCCTTGCCATCCCAAGTATCTCATTAGCCAATTGGCGAATCAATGACCAAAATAGACTAGTTCAGGTAGCGAAATAGTACTAGGGCGAGAGAAGCTATTACGGTAGTCTTAAGAAACATTACTTAACTCCACATTTCATCTCTGCGTGAATAGCCTGGAGTCAAGGCTCAAAAACTCACCTTTGTGAAGCAAAATCTGCGTAGCCATGGCTAACATCAGTACTTGCGCCACCAGGTGACCTGCTCCTAGCGGCCAGTCCACGCCTCCTAGTTACTTCTCTACTGGTCAAATTATTAGCTCATTTCTTGCCTCTATGATTAGGAAATCCTACAATCCCTTACAGGGACATAGATGTACATACTTGTACATACATGTACATCCATTCTAAACTCTCGGACAGAGCACGTCAAGATAACTTATCTTACCTTTCTTTAACCATTCTCATCAGTATGGACATCCTGGGGGCTGGGGCTTCGCCCCAGCCCCCACTTCACTAGGTGTTCCTAAGTTCACCGCCCTATCGCTATGGCATCATGATCACTTCGTTCTTGATCATTCTGACTTCCTCGATCGTTACGGAGCCCGCACCGACAAGGGCCTTCGCCTCGGAGATACCCGAAGTATCAGGCGAACTGGTAATCCTCGCCTGCACCGTTATAGTATGTACCCCAGGATCAAGGTCTACAAAGATGAAGTTGAACGAGTTGGCGGACAGGGTTTCGAGGATTAGCTCCAGTTCCTCCTCAGTGGCGTTGTTTAACCCCCACCCACCAAAGATCGCCTTCAGAGTCTGCATTCTCCAGCAGTAGACCACCTTTCCCGGCTGTGCTATATAGGCTAGATCGGTTCCATCCCAATCTGGATCCTGATCCCTGATTACACGTACCTCTATACGAGCCCAGGCTTCTGCAGTATCCTCGACACCGCCTTTGCTCTTGACCCTGGTCTTAGTATATAGCCCGCACTGCAGGGCGGCATCTATGAACAGATCCTTGTCGTTGGCTGTCTTGATGGTATTCGTAAGGATGCCAGTCCAAGGCTCACTTTTTGAGTAGTCAATGAGCTCGAGGCCGACTGCCGCCGTCGCCTTGGCGGATGGATGTCCCGTGTCACCGTTTTTGGCCGCAAGCGCCCCGAAGGCTAATGTCGCCACCAATGCTATTGCCAGTCCTATTGTAATGAGCTTCTTTTTCATCTCTCTATAATCACCTCCTTTCTTTTAATGATTGCCTTATCGCCCGTCGACCTCGGGCATAGTAGCTTTTATATCTATTCAATCTTACTTTCAGAAAATGCCAACCCTTTCAAGAACACAGAACCGACCTTTTTCAGGTCGGTTTCACTATTAGCTCCTCGCCACCCAAGTGACCACTTACAAGTGGCGGTTCAACGCCCCCTCGTTACCCGGGTGCTGGTCACGGTGTTATCTCATTTTTCCCCGCCTCACCCATTAGTCGCCTAACGATAAAAGCACCCCTCCTCTCAAACTCAATAGAGTAATTAAAAGCATAATTTGCCATATGGCAAATGTCAAGACACATGACCTAACTTTTAGCAACTTTTCCCCCCAGTTTAGGACTTCTTGCCTATGACTATTGTACTGGTCAAGGTGTCAGGTCATTTTTGACCTCCTATTATGTTAGTCATCAAACAGCGAAAAATCCCTCACCGATATATTTTATGACCAAAATCAGTAGCCTGCCTATTATGAAAATAGTATTGCCGTGGCGGCTATCAGGCAGAATGACACCTTAGCTCCATTATCGAATTATGATGAACTGGGTGGATATAGCCGCCCTCCACCTTACCTGCTGAATCAAAATGTAGTAGAAACAAGAAGGGAGTCCCCGAAAGGACTCCCTCTTTTTTCACTTTTGCTTTCAGAAAATATCAACCCTTTTCATTTTTGGCGAAATAGCCTGGAGTCAAGGCTCAAAAACTCACCTTTGTGCAGCCAGATTTGCGTTGCCATAATCAACATTAGCATCTGGGCCACTATGTGGCTCGTCCCCAATGGCCAGTCCAATCCTGGTAGGCAGCCACATGGCCCCCCGGTTCCGAGCAAGTAGAGATTGCCAGCAGTTCCACCGATGAGGCTGGCGATAATTAAGATAGCAACCGGGGCAACAAACCTTAGACCAAGCCCGAGGATGAGTAAGCTGCCGATAATCACCTCCGCCCAGGGCAGCGCCACGGCATAAGCCTCAGATAAAGCCACTGGCAGGATTCCATAGCTTAGTACCGTATCGGAAAACCCGCCTAAGTCAGCGAGCTTACTTGCCCCGAAGACCAAGAAGGTTAGCCCCAGCAATAGCCGCAGGGCAAAGGTCAACTTACGATTGCCCAGAATATCTATCTTCAATGCTGCTTTGCTCATTTCCGAGGTTGCCATTTTACCTCAAGTCCCCGTTGGGGACAAATAGGGGGCTGGCGCTTAACCACCAGCCCCCGATAAATAAGGCCCCTTGCTTATGGGCACGTTCCGGTTAGTACCTCGAAAGGTATGATGTAAGTGACACCATCCGTTTCGCATTCTTCGCAAAAGACCCTTACGATCCTGGGTCCTGTCTCCGCTTCCCCAATGGAGATATCCACGTCTATCATGTTCAGTTTTCCAACGACGGGCGTGACGTCGGTGACCGTTATATCGTCACCAAAGTCTACATCTGCAGGTGTTACTCCGCTCAAGTTAACGCCGTTATCAGCAGTGATGCGCACGGCGGGATAATCCTCACACTGCTCACCCTCATCGGGGTCGATGGATTTCAGCGGGTCTGGCACCCTGGTATGCACCCCTTCGTAGAAGCGAAGCTGAGCTATCCTGACGCCGTTATTGTCATAATCCCAGAAGAAACCTTCCCAATCGTCGGCGAACAGGGGAACCCTCACAAACTTGTAGGTAGTGCAGTCAGGGGGATCCTGGCATACCCAGGCGTAGATGTAAAGTAGCTCTGCGCTTACATTGTTGAACTTGTTCTTTCCGTGGCCTGTCTCGCGTGATTCCACTACCTGAAGAACGGAACAATATACTTCATTGTCTTCAAGTATGTACTCACCGCAGGTAGTCATTATGATGTCGCCATTTGGCTTGCCACGCAGGCGAAGATATACCGAGTACACGGTTGTGCCGGTATTATCAGGGTCCGGGTTGGGCAGTTGGAAGGTAGCCTCACCATCGGTGCCATCGCAATCAATGACGCCGAAGTCCCCTGCTTGAAGGTTGATTTTGGTCTTCACCCTATCGCCTCTGTCCAGCTTCACGAAGATGCGGTTACCACTATCACACTCTTCTTGGGGCATTTCTTTATCTTTAGCTATGAGGTTTAGATTGTAGTGACGGCCCGAGGGAAGATCATTGCCTTTGCCTGCCAGAGCCACCCCGGAGAGCGTCGCCAGCAACGTGACCGCAAGAACTATTGCAATTAGCTTTTTCATCTCTTTATTTTATCCTTTCCTTTAAGATTGCCTTATCGTCCGTCGACCTCGGGCATAGCGGCATTTGCTTTTGGCAATTTCAATTTTTACTTTCAGAGGCTATCACCCCCTTTCAAGAACACCTAACCGACCTTTTTCAGGTCGGTTTCACTATTAGCTTCCCACCACCCAAGTGACCACTTACAGGTGGCGGTTCAACGCCCCCTGGTTACCCGGCTGCTGGTCATGGTGTTAGCTCATTTTTTTCTCCACCTCACCCATTAGTCGCCACACGGCGAAAAATCCCTCACCCTGTAGTTACTAGCATAATTCGCCATATGGCAAATGTCAAACATCTAACTTAACTTTTCCCACCAATTTAGGACTTCTTTCCCATGACTATTTACTGGTCAATTTTAGCCCATTTGGGTGATTGTATAGTTAGTTGCAGTAAACTATCATTAAGATAGGTTAATTGGAGAGTAGGAGGGGGAGGATATGGTAAGTAATAACCAAATGGGTCCGATGCTGACGGTAAAAGAGGTAGCCTGGCTTCTCCATATTCACAGCAATACGGTGAGGCGGTGGAGTGACCGGGGGATAATAAGGGCATACCGTATTACCCGTCGCGGCGACCGAAGATTCAGGCGAGAAGACATAGCTCGCTTCCTAGCCGAGCTCAACGCAACCAAAGGCAATGAGAGGGAAGCTAGCTTAAATCAGAGACAAGCTGAAAGTCATATCAACATTGACCCCCCATTGGAGCATCTGCTAAACTCAATTCAAGATGCGGACTCGCCTCCAGTCTATAGCTACCAGAAACCCGGTTAAGTGCCAGCACTGTAGCCACCCGCTCCATAGCTAAGTCGGCAACCCTATCTGATAACCCCTTTACCCCCATCTTAGAGATTGTTTACCAACCCCTCACCCTTTATCCCTCTCCCCTTGATAAGGGGAGAGGGATGGGAATTTCTTAAAGGGGCTTCGCCCCTTTTAATCCCCTTAATAAACAAACCCCGCCTTACTCTCTTTACAAAAGCCTTAGCTTGGTTACTCCAGGGTCTATAATGACCTCATCAGTTTCAAAATTCAATTTTAGCCGCCAGGCTTGAAGCGTTTTGGCACCAATCAGCACTGGCTCAGAAAGATTGGGGATTAGCATGAACTCATCAGAAAACCGATAGCCATCAATGTAAAAATTAAGGCGAATTGCCTCTTTTGCCGATAGGCTTTCACCTTCTTTAGCAGTTCCGAAATCCATTGGCTCGGGAAGAGGCTCTACCATTCCAAGTTCTTTGGCCAGCTCAGGCTTAATACAAGAATAACTAGCTCCACTATCAAAGATAGCCTTTACCGTCCTCTCCCCTTTAGAACCAACTAGTCTTAGCTCTTTCTCAATTACAGCCATTTAATTACTTTATTTTACCAAAATACCCTCCCTTGTCAAGGTTCTTTCGGCTCTATATTGAATTTGGGTAGCAATATCGGTGGTGGTGTGTCTCAGACGGCGGGAAAGGCATGTTAACATTGACTAGATTGTTTAGCAACCTATCCCCCGACCCCCTTCCCTTATCAAGGGAAGGGGGTATAATTTGTTTAGAGGGGCTACGCCCCTCTAAAACTCCCTTTGGTTTGACCATATTTTTAGTACCACCTACAATGAGGGGAAAAAAGAGGCTGGTAATGACACTCCCCTTTTGTCATTGCGAGGAGCGTAAGCGACAAAGCAATCTCTAGAATAATGAGATTGTTAGCAACCTATCCCCCGACCCCCTTCCCTTATCAAGATGATTGCAACACAATTGATGCATCTTCCGTGCTCTCAGGAGCGGGCGGAATAATGCCGTAGATTGTTACTTCGCCGCCATCTACGACTATTTTGTCTACGACTTCCCTTAGAATCTGTCGCTTGTCCTCAAAGTTAAGGCCGGTTAAGACGTTCGGTAGATTACGACAGAATTCATATAATCTCTCTTCGTTCAGTTCCTGGGCTTCGGCTTTGCGTAGCTCGGTATCAAGCTTTAGTTGTTCTTGGTTTAGCTTTGCCTCTTCGCTCTTTATCTCATCCATCTTTTGCTTTAAGGTCTGCAGGTCCATAGCACCTACCTTATAGGCCTCAAGCATCCTGTCTGCCTCGGTTTTCTTCTTCGCCAAAGCGTGCCGGACTCTTTCAAGCCTGTCCTTCTCTACCCGGTCAATAATGAGTTGAGGCTGAGAGAGAAGCCGCGAGACAGTATCCCAAATCAATGGCTCAAGTCTGTCTCCCCTTACACCGTACGAAGGGCACGGCTCTGGCAGAAAATCACCTTTAGACCGACAGCGATAGTAAGCCGTCCCTTTCGAAGTCCAGCCAGTGTATCTTTGCCCGCATTTTCCACATACCAGAAGCCCGCTCAAAAGGTATTCCCTCTTGGTATTCCTCATGGCGAAGGCTCGGTTCTTTTCAAACCGTGTCTGGACTTGTTCAAATGCTTCGCGTGAGATTATGGCTGGGATAGGGATACGTACCCACTCCTCTTTCGCTCTTATATAGTCCTTACCGTCTTTTTCACATCTCTTGTTATAATACCAGTCGCCGGTGTAAGCTTCGTTAGCAACTACGCGGTATATTGCGGCTCTTGTCCACCACTTCTTGCCCGCTGGCGAAGGTATGTCGAGCTTGTTCAAGCGCTTCTGGCAGGCGTACAGGGTAAGCTCGTCTTTGACCAGCCATTCAAACAACATTCGGACTATCTTGGCTTCTTCTTCATAGATTTCGTGCTTACCGTTTACCAGCCTATACCCGTAAAATGGCTTGCCACACGGTTGTTTCCCTTCCTTTGCCTTTCGGAGTTTGCCGCGTGTCGTGCGCTCTAATAGCTTCGTCCTCTCGTATTCCGCAAATAAGCCTTTCATGCCAAAAAGCATCCTATCCTCAGGATTCTGGCCCATTGATTGCGTAACGAAGTGAAGGTGGGCACCATGCCTTTCACATTCGTCGGCCAGTACCATGAGGTGTACCAGCTTGCGGGATAAGCGGTCGGGATCATAGACTATCACGGCATCAACTATCCTTTGCCTGATATGCTCTCTTAATTCATTAAGAGCTGGGCGGTCCAAAATTGTCCCGCTAATACCCTTGTCCATGAACTCCCGCACTATCTCCAAATTATGGTCAGCGGCAAAGTTGCGCATGGCTTCAAACTGTGATGGAATAGAATAGTTTTTGGCCTGGTCTTCGGTGCTGACTCTTGCATAAAGTGCTGCTCGCATTCAGAACCTCCTTTGCTAGCCTCTTACCGTACGGCACAGACTAACACAGAAATAATGGATGTTAGCCCTCGTTTCGATGAGGCTATATCCTATCGTCCAGTATATCATATGTTAATATTATCTGTGTTTGCCTCCAACGGGAAGTTGGCGAAACCGGGGTCTTGTGCCCTGAAATACGAAATCTAACTTGTACCGTCGTGTCCTCCTGCATCCTTTTGCACAACATTAACCTACTCTGTACTAACCGTATTATCACCCTTAAGTTCTTTCTCGATCAGCCTTCGCAGCTTCTATCTCGTCCTGAAACAACCACCCAGGTAAGGGTATCCATTCATGGCAGTGACCGCAGGAAAATGATCCTTCTTCATCAAGCTTCAGTTTACCCATACAGCGAGGACATGTCAATTCGGTATGCAGATTAAACCGCAGCGTTTTGGTTATAGAATCAATCCAATCTCCCACGCATTTTATGAAAAGGTCGTCAACATGCGGGCGTTCTAGAGGCTTAATAGTCGTTGTCGTTTTAGATTTTCGTAGCGGGTCATACTTTTGCACGGTCTTTAAGTTGACACCAGTCTTTTCTGCTGTCTCGGCCTGGGTGTAACCTTTCTTACGTAGCTTTATTATTGTATCTATTATAGACTTACGTAATCTTCCCATTGTTCCTCCTAAAGTGGGGCTGTTTTGGTATATCATAAGGTATGTCATAGTACATGTCAAGTGGTAGATATTAGCAATAAAACATCCACGAAAAGACCATAAAGCCCTCTTACATAATGCACACATTAGTACGATGCAGAGACAGCGTCCCGAATGTGGTGGAAAATCTAATCGGGTATATTCGTACCCTATGGCAAAGCAAAGACGAGGAGTCGAGGTATCAACAGGTAGAACTTTCAAAGCGGTGTTCAGTCTCTGTATTTAGTCGGTGAGTAACATTACGATGAACTGTTTAATTCGGAAGCCATTGCGTTTGCGATTACCGATTCAGGCCCCTCCTCTTACAATACTCGTGAATGCGCTATGCTGGTATAACTACAGTTACTGTTGTCCCTCTACCCGGTTCAGATTGTACCGTTAGAGTGCCATCAAGTAACTGAGCTCGCTCCTGCATCCCAGCCAGACCAAGCTTACCATCCCTGGCTAGATCGCCCATCGTCTTGGGAAGGTTAAACCCTTTGCCATTGTCACTGACGATTATCCTTGTTTTCCTCTCATCAAACTCCAATGTAATCTCCGCCTCAGTTGCTTGAGAATGCCGCCACACGTTTCTTAATGCCTCCTGCGCGATGCGGAAAAGAACTAGTTGTACCTCTTCATGGAGATGGCGTTTGGTACCAAGTACATTGACCTTTATCGCTATTCCTGAGTACTCTGCTACATCAGAGGCCAGCCATTCCAGTGCCGGCAACAGCCCAAGTCGATCTAGTGCTGCCGGCCGTAGGTCCTGGCTCAAACGGCGCACCCCCTGCAAGATGTTGTTGGTCTGCTGCCGTAGCTCCTCTAGCCGGAGACGATCGTCCTCTGACGGGCTCTTACCGCTGGAAGCCAGAGCGTCTAACTGACGAGAGAGCACAACCAGAGCCTGGATGGTTTCATCATGTAGCTCACGGGAGATGCGCTTTCTCTCCTCTTCTTGAGCCCTGGTAGCCTGCTGTAAATAGAAACGTAGGTTCTCCTGCGTCCGTTTTTCCTGAGTAACGTCCCTGGCAATATGCTGAAAACCGACAATTTGCCCACTGGCGAGGATCGGGTTGGTGGATAGCTGCACAGGCGTCTCAGACTTGTCCTTCCTAACCAGCGTCGCTTCTGAAAAGTGGCCCATAGCTTCGCCTCTGACGGGCAGGTCTTCCACCTCCTTGACACTGTCGATGCAGCCCTCTGTGAACAGGTCAGCTGATTTTATGCTCGATAACTCCTCCAGAGTATATCCTGTAAGCCTAGCCAAGGACTTATTAGCTGCAATGATGTTGTCCTGCAAATCGTGAAGCCAAATAGAATCGTGGGCACTCTCAAATAGCTCCCGATATTTTTCTTCGGATGTTTTTAATTCCTGTTGAGCCATTTCTAGCTGGGAAAGGTGTTCCCGCTCCCGGCGCAGCAACTTGAAGGAAAAGGCTACCAAGCCGCTAACAAAGCTGCCAGTAAGGAGAACGGCACCTGCTTCAAGTATGGCATCTGTGGGGCTCGGCGAGATGAAGACGGCACGAGGCAACATGCAGGCAAGCGCGGCCAGCGAAGTGATGGTAGTTCCCCTAAAGCCAAACAGGAAACCAGCCCAGACTATTGGTACCAGATAGAGGACTCGCTCTAAGGCATGGCGAGTTAAGCCAAGGTTGGTCATTATGTAGGTGAGGAATGCCGGGTGCCCAAGGGCTTCCTCATAGTGGGGAAGTGTGATAAGCACGAATAAAACTAGAATAAGCCACAAACCTGGTTTACGAATTACCCTTGTCAGCCAGCTTATCAATGCTCGGTGTGCCCCATCCATACCTCAAGCATCCTCCAAAGTGCTAATTCTTAGGGTATATCCTCAAGGGTAATCCAGCCCTCTTTTAAGGCACGCACCACAGCTTCAGTCCGTGAGCTAACCTGTAGTTTGTTGAAGATATGGCCGAGGTGAGCCTGAACAGTGCGGAGACTGAGACAAAGCTCGTTGGCGATATGTTGGTTGCTTAAGCCCCGGGTTGCCAGTCTGAGGACCTCCCTCTCACGTTCAGTGAGTGCCTCCAAAGACTTCTGCTCTCGGGGTTCGCCAGAAACAGGGATAAAACGGTTTAGCACCTTGCGGGCAATTGACGGGTGAAGCACTGACTCTCCAGCATATACTGCTCGCACAGCATCAATGAGTTCACGGCCACGAATGCTTTTTAACAAGTAGCCAGCCGCCCCAGCTTCTAGGAGGCTGAAGACAAATTGGTCATCGTCATAGGCACTAAGTATCAGCACAGCTATGGTAGGATAGAGTGCCTTTATCTGCCTGGTAGCTTCGATGCCATCGAGCTTGGGCATGGCAATGTCAATTATAGCAACATCCGGCTTGAAGGTACCAGCCAGTTGCACTGCTTCTTCCCCATCGCCAGCCTCAGCAACTACATTCAGGTCTGGTTCCTGCTCCAGAATCTGGCGAGTGCCCTCTCGCACCACGGCATGGTCATCAGCGATTAGAATTTTGATCTTACCCAAATGGCATCCTCCTTGCTTCCCTCATCTCCATTATACCCCATTTTGGCTAAGGTCTCAACTCGGGAACGGGCTCGACATGTGCGCTGATATACTGGTGTGGGCAGGCATATTTGCCTAATTTTAGGCAGTTACGGGTAGGTATAAAGCACAAGGTGAAGGCAGGCAGTTTAGGTGTTTTTGGAGGTTAGAAATAGGTGGTACAGCGGAAGCCGGGTTTGTTAGTAGGATGGTAAGCTGATAGTGGAGGTAAGAGGAAGGGTAATGGGAGAGATGGAAGAGTCGCCGGTCTAGCTCCATAGTCCCGCTCTTACTCCGGAAGCCAAATAAAGGAGGTGAAATTACATGGAAACGGCACTGGCAATCTTAATGGTTCTCGGAATCTTCGTTGGTGTCCCTGCTCTAATTGGCTTTGCCACAGCTGGCGTGTATATCCTGAGCGACCGCCGAGTTCGAAAGGCTAAGGCTGCGAAAGCTTTGGAGGCAGTTACTGAAGTTCCGGGCGTGCAACCTGCTGAAACTCCAGCCGAGGAACCGACTCGCGAACCTGTTGAGGTGAAATAGCACCAATGCCCGGACATTTGAAATCATGGAGTTGGATGGGCATGAAAGGAGACGAAGTCCGTGGAGCTAGTGTAAGCGATTTCGATGGCAGTCGGGATCTTCGTCATCTTCCCGGGCATCGTCATCGGTTTCGGAATCCGTCGGGATGTTCGGCTCCGGTGCGCTCGAACGGCTCGCACCCACAGGACAATGACCAAAACAGGCATAACCCAGTCGACTTCTGTCGATAGTGTACAAGAGGGTCCTGCGCCGCGGAGGTGACCTGAACCATGGCGGGCTCAGTTCGCCATTAGGATCCGCGACCTGAAGCAAGGTAGAAAGCTCACCCGCCGAGAGTGTCCTGGCTAAAGAGGTGAAACATGGAAATTTTTATAGCCGTACTTATAGTGTTGGGGATCTTTGTCGTCATCCCTGCCATAATCGGGTTTATCGTGGTTGCCGTGGTTAGTGGTCTATTTCAAGTCGTTCGTGACAGGCTGCGAAAGAGAGTCGCTGCTCTTCAGAGGAAGGTAGTACGAACGGCTAAGGAACCAGTACCTCGGAGGGTTACTTAATAATGACTAAAGAGAAGTTACTTCGGAAGGCTGCTTTGAGAGGGGGGAGCTTATTTTAGCTTCCCCCTTTTGGGAGAGGTAGCACAATTTGTGTTAAATAGAAGCCACCTCAGGAAAGTGGCATAACCTATCGAGGAACAGGGGGAGTTTGATGGAGAAGAAAACGCGAACCAATACTTTCGTAGAGGAGATTAGTGCCGTTCCCGGCGGGGAGGGAATTCGCTTGTGTATCCAGTGTGGTACCTGCACTGCATCCTGCCCTAGCGCTGATAGGATGGAGCATACACCGTCACAGCTCATCGCCATGGTACGGGCGGGGATGCGTGAGGAGGTTTTGTCCAGTAACGCTATGTGGTACTGCCTGTCTTGCTATCTGTGCACAGTGCGTTGTCCCAGAGGGATTAAGCTGACCGACCTTATGCATGCCTTTGAGGGCATAGCAGTCCGCGAACACTTGAGTCATGGACGAACGCTGACGCCTGCCATGTATCGAAGCTTCAGCGACTTCGTCTACAGTCTGGGGAGCCTTCCCGAGGTAGGATTTATGGCCTGGTTCTACCTTCTGACTAATCCGCTACGTGCCCTGAGGATGCTCCCTGTAGTACTGAGTTTGCTTAAACATAGACGCCTGTCTATTAGAGCTAGGAGGCTGACGCCGGAAGGGACTAAACAGCTTAAAGCTATCCTTGACAAGGCTGAATCTCTAGGAGGTGTTGCTTGAAGTATTATACCTATTTCCCTGGCTGTTCTTGCTCCCACGGGGGAGCAAAGGCGTATGGCTGGTCAACCCAAGCGGTGAGCAAAATTCTCGCTATGGAGCTCATCGAGCTTGAAGATTGGAACTGCTGCGGTTCTACACCCTATAACTCAATTGATGAGCTAGCCTCTTTTTGTCTGTCAGCTCGCAATCTTGCTTTGGCAGAAAAGCGGGGATTTGACTTGGTGACGCCGTGTAGCTCTTGCTATGTCATGCTGAACCGAACAAATTCCCATCTTAAAGAGTATCCGCAGGTCAAAGCTAAGGTAGATGAGGCTCTGGCTGCCGGTAACCTTGAGTACGGCGGGACGGTTAGGGCTCGGCACCTCCTCGATGTTCTTATAAATGACATTGGTTATGATGAGATTAGCTCCAAAGTGGAAAGGAATCTCAGTGGGCTGAAGGTGGCACCTTACTATGGCTGCCAGATAGTCCGCCCTAGATTAGGCTTCGATCACCCAGAATTTCCTCAATCGCTGGATAAACTGATTGCTAGTCTGGGAGGAGAACCTGTTCCCTTTCCTCTGAAGAGCCGCTGTTGTGGTGGGGCTCTGATTATATCTGAAGAGACGCTAGTACTGGACTTGATTAGAAAGCTTCTTGATTGCGCCGTGAGCAACGGCGCGGAGTGCCTGGTTACGGTTTGCCCCCTGTGCCAGACAAACTTGGATGCCTATCAGAGTCGGGTTAACAAGAGGTATAAAACCAACTTTAGCCTTCCCATTCTATTCTTCACCCAACTGATGGGTCTAGCCTTTGGACTTAGTGACGAAGACTTGGGTTTGAAGACGAACATAGTATCATCCAAGGAGGTTTTGGCACAGTGTTTATAAGAGAAACTGGGCAAGAGGTATCACCACGGTTTGGGAGTGCCGAAGGTGGCGGATATTTCAAGTCCAGCATACTGCCAATGGTTACAGGACCTTTGATTGGATTGGCATACATAACTCTTATGCCTTTAATAGGCGTCGTTACGGTCATTCTACTTGGAACATATCAGTTAGGTCGAGTGCTGCGAGCATTGTTGAAACGCTAGTGAGATGCAGTTTGGGAACAACGAAAGCTGTAATCAAAACCAATGTCTCTAACAGGAACTTTCTAGGAGGATGAGTTGGAACGAAAAATCGGTGTCTATATCTGTCACTGCGGGAGCAATATAGCCGGGACTGTCAATTGCGAAGAGGTGGCCGAATTTGCCCAGGATTTAGACTCAGTGGTCGTCGCCCGCGACTACAAGTACATGTGCTCTGAGCCAGGGCAGAATCTTATCAAGGAAGATATTAGAGAGCAGGGGCTTAACCGGGTAGTGGTAGCTTCCTGCTCACCGCGGATGCATGAGCCTACCTTCCGCCGTGCCTGTCAGGACGCTGGGCTAAATCAGTATCTATTTGAAATGGCTAACATCCGGGAGCACTGTTCCTGGGTGCATGAAGATGGTGGAATGGCAACCGAGAAGGCTAAAGCCCTGGTGAGTGCAGCAGTAAGGCGCGTCTATTATCATGAACCACTGGAAACAAAAGAGGTTCTGGTTAATCCAAATGTGCTGGTTGTAGGTGGGGGTATTGCCGGGATTCAGGCAGCACTGGAGGTTGCCGATTCCGGGCACCAGGTCTATCTGGTTGAAAAAGAGCCGAGCATTGGCGGGCACGTGGCCCAGTTTGATAAGACCTTCCCCACCTTGGATTGCGCCGCCTGTATCCTGACCCCGAAGATGACCACTGCAGGGCAACACCCTTACATCCAGCTTATGAGCTATAGCGAGGTAGTAGATGTCTCGGGATATGTCGGCAATTTCAAGGTCAAAATTCAACGGAAGGCGCGTTATGTTGATGAAGTCAAGTGTACCGGTTGTGGTGATTGCACCAAAGTTTGTCCTGTTGAGCTAGAAAGCGAATTTGAAGAAGGTTTAGCCAAGCGCAAGGCTATTTACATTCCCTTTCCTCAAGCCGTCCCCAATAAAGCTGTTATCGATAAACGAGGCTACCCACCCTGCTGGGCTGCCTGCCCTGCTGGCGTCAATGCTCAAGGCTATATCGCTCTTATCTCCCAGGGTAAGTTCAGAGAAGCCTTGGAGGTGGTGCGCAGAACCATGCCCTTCGCCGGGGTCTGTGGCCGGGTGTGCAACCACCCTTGCGAAATAGACTGTGAGCGGGGGAGGCTTGATGAGCCTATGTCCATCCGGGCGCTGAAGCGATTCATAGCCGATTACGAGCTGAAGGTAGGCAGAGAGAAAGCAACCCCCGCTGAGCGGACAAAGGAGGACAAGGTAGCCATCATTGGCTCTGGACCCGCAGGGTTAGCTTGTGCCTATGACCTAGTCAGGAAGGGATACCCCGTGACGGTGTTTGAAGCCCTTCCTATGGCTGGCGGTTTGTTGCGCTACGGGATCCCCGAATACCGGTTACCGAAGAAGGTGTTGGATAATGAGATTGACTACATAAAAGAGCTTGGGGTGGAGATAAAGACAAATACCCCGTTGAAAAACCTGGAGTACGTCTTTAATCAGGGATATAAAGCGATATTCATAGGCGTTGGTTGCCAAGCAAGCATGAAACTTGGTATCCCCAACGAAGATACTAAAGGGGTAATCCTTGCTCTCGATTTCTTGAAGCAGGTGAATTCTGGGGGCAAGGTCAGTTTAGGTGACCGGGTGGCGGTTATTGGCGGTGGTAGCGTTGCTATCGATGCTGCCCGGGTATCCTTACGTCTTGGAGCCAAAGAAGTTCACCTTGTTTGTCTAGAGACTAGGGACCTCACCTCTAAAGACAGGATGCTTGCTCAGGACTGGGAGATTGAGGAGGCAGAGGACGAAGGATTAATTATCCATCCTTCTTTAGGTCCGAAGGAAATTTTGACTAAGCAAGGAAAGGTTATTGGCTTAGAATCTATTATTTGTACTTCTGTTCGAGATGCCGATGGCAGGTTTGCTCCAAAGTTTGCTGAAGGTCCAGGCCCTACTATACAAGCAGATACAATAATAGTTGCCATTGGACAAAGACCGGGAGAGGCAGTTTTCAAAGAAATAGAGAAAGGGCCGATACAAACCATGAAGGTAGACAGCATCACACTGGAGACGAATATTGACGGTGTTTTCGCTGGTGGTGATGTGGTGGCTGGTCCAGCTGATGTCATTGCTGTTATTGCTGCGGGAAAGGAAGCAGCTACCTCTATAGATCGCTACCTCAGCGGAGTGGACTTAAAGGAAGGGAGACCAGAGCAAATTACCAGGGTCAAAGAGGTCTCAAAGGAAGGTGTAGTTAAAAAGATCAGAGCTACTATGCCCATGCTTGCTCTGGGTAAAAGGGACGGCTCCTTTGCTGAGGTTGAGCTTGGCTTTGACGAAAAAACAGTGATTGAGGAGGCCAAGCGTTGCTTGAACTGCGCTGCCTGTTCGGAATGCTTGGAGTGCGTAAAAGCCTGTGAGGCTCAGGCTATCAATCCTGAAATGGAGGATGAGATTGTTGAGGTTGATGTCGGTTCTATTATTGTCGCCACTGGCTTCCAGCAGTTTGACCCCTCGGTAATCTATGAATATGGCTATGGGCGCTATGATAATGTGATTACCGGCCTCCAGTTTGAAAGGATGTCCAATGCCTCAGGACCCACTGAAGGTGAGATTCTCCTGTCTGATGGGCGGAAACCGGAGAGCATAGCTATTCTGCACTGTGTCGGCAGCCGTGATGAGAATTACCATAAATATTGCTCACGGGCCTGCTGCATGTACTCGCTAAAATTCTCTCATCTGCTAAGAGAAAAACTCCCTGAAGCGGCTGTCTATGAGCTATATATTGACATGCGCTGCGCTGGTTCGGGCTACGAAGAGTTCTATGAGCGGCTTCAGGAGGAGGGGGTCAACTTCGTGCGGGGGCGCGCCGGTGAGATTACCAACATTGCCGAGACCCCTGAGGAGGAGGGTAAGCTGATTGTAATCTGTGAAGATACCCTGGTCCGCCGTAAACGGCGTATCCCGGTTGATATGGTCATCCTGAGCTGTGCTCTAGAACCCACCGCCGATGCCGAGCAGATAGCCAGAACCTTCTCCTTAGGCAGAAAAGCGGATGGCTTCTTCCTGGAGAAGCATCCCAAGCTCGACCCGGTAGCCACCATGACCGACGGTGTCTTTGTCGTCGGTTGCTGCCAGAGTCCGAAGGACATCCCTGACACTGTGGCTCAGGCGTCAGCTGCCGCTGCCCGGGCACTGGCAATGATTAGCAAGGGCAAGGTTGAGATTGAGGCAGCCACGGCAGTCGTTGATGAGGAGCATTGTGCTGGCTGCAAGATATGTGTCGACCTCTGTCCATACAAGGCTATCTCTTTTGATGAGGAGAAAAAGGTATCCCGTGTTAATGAAGTAGTGTGCAAGGGCTGCGGCGTCTGCGTGGCTGCTTGCCCCAGCGGTGCTATTACTGGCAAGCACTTCACCACTGAGGAGATTATGGCTGAAATCGAGGGGGTTTTGGTATGAGCTTTGAACCAAAGATTGTGGGCTTTCTTTGCAACTGGTGCTCATATGCTGGTGCTGACCTTGCCGGCACTTCTCGCAAGAAGTATTCTCCCAATGTAAGAGTAGTGCGGGTCATGTGCAGCGGAAGGGTAGACCCTACATTCATACTTAAAGCCTTTGAGAAGGGGGCTGATGGTGTACTCATCTGTGGCTGTCACCCCGGTGAATGCCACTATGCTGAGGGAAATTATAAGACAGCCCGGCGTATCCCCCTCCTGAAAAAGATGCTGTCTCAACTGGGGATCGAGGATGAGCGGGTACGGTTGGAATGGGTCTCGGCATCAGAGGGAGACCGCTTTGCTTCTATAGTTGATAATATGACGGAACAAATAAGACGACTGGGACCTTTCAGTCGTAACGGTGGATGCGAGAATGGCTAAACCAAAAATAGCTCTATATTGGGCAGCCAGCTGTGGCGGCTGTGATGTAGCAGTTCTCGACATTAACGAGAAGATACTTGATGTGGCGGCAATTGCCGATATTGTGTTCTGGCCAATCGCCCTGGACTTCAAATACCACCACCTTGAAGCAATGGAGGATGGGGCTATTGATTTATGCCTGTTTAATGGCGCTATTAGAAATTCGGAGCAAGAGAGGATTGCCCATCTGCTCCGTGCCAAGTCAAAGGTAATGGTAGCTTTCGGTGCTTGTGCCTGCTTTGGCGGCATACCAGCACTGGGGAATTTCACCAACCGGGCTGAGATATTCGAGCGAGCCTATGTCGAGGCGCCGTCAAATGCCAACGCTGATGGCACCTTTCCCCAGACCCTGACTAAGGTTAGTGAAGGTGAACTGGAGTTACCTGAGTTCTTTGACACCGTATTAACCCTGGCTCAGGTAGTAGACGCTGAGTACTTTGTGCCTGGCTGTCCACCACCGGTGGATATTATCCTGAAGGTAGTAGACCTTTTTGCCACCGGTCAGTTGCCTCCAGTGGGGTCAGTAATTGCCTCAGATAAAACGTTGTGTGACGAGTGCGACCGGGTAAAAGAGGAAAAGAAGATAACCAAGATTTATCGTCCTCATGAGATTATCCCTGACCCGGAGAAATGCCTCCTGGAGCAGGGGATAATATGCTGTGGTCCGGCTACCAGGGGCGGTTGCGGGCTCAGATGCATTAAAGCTAACATGCCCTGCCGCGGCTGCTTCGGACCACCACCAGGGGTCCTTGACCAGGGAGCAAAGCTGGTTAGTGCTATCGCCTCTATTTATCAAGGTAATACTGAGGAAGAGATTGCCGGGATGGTGGAAGAGATAATTGACCCTGCCGGCACTTTTTATAGATTTGGGCTGGCGGATTCAATGCTGAAGAGAAAGCGTCTTCAACAGGCTGAAGGGAGGGCATAGAATGAAAAAGATTACTATTGACCCGATAACCAGGCTTGAGGGACATGGCAAGATAGAGATTTTTCTCAACGATGAGGGTGATGTTGAGAATGCCTATCTTCAGATCCCTGAGCTTCGTGGTTTTGAGAAATTCTGCGAGGGAAGGCCGGTTGAGGAGATGCCCCGGATAACCCCACGCATCTGTGGGGTCTGCCCCGGAGCTCATCACCTGGCATCTACTAAAGCTACTGATGCTGTTTATCATGTAGACCCCCCGCCAGCAGCCAAGAAACTGAGAGAGCTATTTTATTGTGCGCATATGATTCACTCTCATATTGCTCACTTCTATGCCCTGGCAGCTCCAGACTTTGTCTTGGGACCCACCAGCGACCCAGCAGAGAGAAACATCCTAGGGTTAATAGCCAAGGTTGGTCTTGAAGTTGGCGGTGAGGTAATAAAACATCGAGCTTATGCCCAGGATATTCAATCAGTTATCGGGGGTAAGGCGACCCATCCTGTGTGTGGTTTGCCGGGAGGGATGAGCAAGGCAATCACTGAGGAGGAACGAAAAGACTTTGAAGAAAAAGCCAAATCATCGGTGGAGTTCGGTAAATTTAGCCTGAAGCTGTTCAATGACCTGGTACTGGCTAACAAGGAATACCTAGAGATGATAACTGGTGATATCTATACTATGAATAGCTACTACATGGGGATGGTTGATAGTAATAACAAGGTGAACTTCTATGAAGGCGATATTCGTGTCGTTGACCCTGAAGGAAAAGAGGTTGCCAAATTTAAACCGGCTGACTATTTGGAGTATATAGCCGAGCACACTGAGCCCTGGTCTTATCTAAAGTTTCCTTTCTTGAAGAAGGTTGGCTGGAAGGGGTTGGTTGACGGCAAGGACAGCGGGGTTTATCGGGTAAATTCTCTGGCTCGGCTTAATGTGGCTGATGGCATGGCAACGCCCCTGGCTCAATCCGAGTACGAGAGGATGTTTGAGACCTTAGGTGGCAAGCCGGTGCATGCCACACTGGCATTCCACTGGGCGAGGCTAATTGAACTATTATATGCTGCCGAGCGCCTATTGGAGCTTTGCCAGGATGGAGAGGTCACCAGTCCTGAGGTTAGAACCATCCCAACTGCCACTCCCGATGAGGGAGTTGGCGTCGTCGAGGCTCCTCGCGGCACCCTATTCCATCACTATCAGACCGATAACAAGGGCATTATTCAAAAGGTGAACCTGATTGTGGCCACGGTGCAAAATAACCCGGCGATGAATATGTCAATCAAGAAGGCAGCCCAAGGATTAATTAACAAGGGGAAGGTGGTATCAGAAGGACTTCTAAATATGGTTGAGATGGCATTTCGTGCCTATGACCCCTGTATGGCCTGTGCTACCCATACTCTCCCTGGGCAGATGCCACTGGAGGTGGTTATCTGGGATAGCAAAGGGAGCGTGGTTAAGAAGTTTAGTCGGCACTAGCATCCGGAACCGCAAAGAGCTGGAATATGAAGACACTAGTTTTAGGACTGGGTAACCCGATTCTCAGTGATGATGGCGTAGGTATCCATGTTGCTAGAGCTCTAGAAGGTAGACTTAACCAACAAGAGGTAACAGTTGAAGAGACCAGTATGGCTGGCCTCAGCCTGCTGGATTTGCTGGCTGACTATGACAGAGCCATCATCGTTGATGCTATTCAGACCAGACAGGGAAAGGTTGGTCAGGTTTATCGGCTTGAGCTAGAGGCATTCGATACCACCCAACATGCCAGCACACCTCATGATGTTAACTTTGCTACCGCCCTTGAACTTGGCAACCGGCTCGGTTTGACTTTGCCTAGGCAGATCGATATCTTTGCCATCGAGGTGGCAGATGTGAGTACTTTCAGCGAGGAGTGTACACCCGAAGTGAGACGGGCGATCCCTGTTTGTGTTGAAAAAGTCATTCAGGAGCTGAAAGGAGACCACGATGCATAATTTGGCGATGGCTCAAAGCATTTTGCAGGCAGCGTCTAAGGTGCACAAGGTCTATGATAAAGCACAAACGCCATATCAGCGATTACTCAAGGCTGGCATACTTACCGAGGCTAAGCGGCAAGAACTGGCGGTAACCTACCATGGTCTCAACCCAGTCTCAC
>Ga0209979_1002110_pt1 | contig 19706 bp, 17 predicted proteins | sample AnhtaG_FD_183114 | JGI IMG/M metagenome (GOLD analysis project Ga0209979, IMG submission 183114) | Deep subsurface microbial communities from Anholt, Denmark to uncover new lineages of life (NeLLi) - Anholt_01485 metaG (SPAdes) (version 2) | ecosystem: Environmental > Aquatic > Marine > Oceanic...
AAGTGAGGTTAATTTTTAATATTTTTTAGAAAGATTAATTTATTCTAATTAATAAATTTTTCTCTCTACTTTTTCAACATTCCTACTTGTTCTAAAACATCACCCCAAACCTTATAATACCGCTCTGCTAATTCTCGATATTCAGCACCAGTTTTAAAGGCAATAGTTACAAATAGGCTTTTTTCGGCCTTTTCTTTAACTTCTTGTTTACTACAAGCATATTTAATTGCTTCTTCAAGTTTAGTTCTTATATACTCTGGTGTACCAGGTGGAAATATTGCCCCCATACAAGAATATTGATAAAAATCATATCCCTTTTCTAGAATTGTTGGTATATCTGGACATAGATTCAATCTATTATTACTCATTACTATCAGTGGTCTAACCTCTCCTGATTGAAGTGCTGAAACTGCTGCTGTAGTAGAAGTATTACAAGCATCAATATGTCCTCCAAGTAATGCTGCAATTGATTCTGGATTTCCCTTGAATGGTATAGCGTTCCATTCAATGCCCTCTTTCATAGCTACATACACCAGGGATAAATGATTGGTTGAGCCCAGACCTGGAGTGCCATATACTATCATCCGTGGATGCTCTTTAGCATATTTAATAAAATCTTCCCAAGTTTTCCAAGGAGCATCATCCCTAACAAGTACTATGTATTCATAGGGCATTGGAGAAGCTACATATTCAAGTTCTTTCGCATCATAAGGTAGGTCTCTCAACTGACTATGAATTACCAGTGTGGGTAAATTACACCATCCAAAGGTATAACCATCAGGTTTTCTTTTTGCAACATCTGCAACTGCGATTGTACCATTTGCTCCTGGTGTATTTATTAATACTAAAGGCTGTCCTAAATACTCTTCCATAAAGGGAGCCAGAGTGCGAGCAACAATATCTGTCGTTCCTCCAGCTGATAAAGAAATTATACCCTTTATCGGTTTTGTAGGATACTCTTCCTGCGCCCCAATTGCCAAGCTTCCTACTAATAATATAAGAGAAATTATCATTAACACTACTATAAATTTTTTCATTTTATTACCTCCTAATAATATTAAAATTTACTTAAGATTCTATAATCTTAAAATAATTAACATCACCTCCTTAATATGATTTAGGAACAGTGTTATTCTATATATCCCAGTGCCCTTAATCTTTGGTCAATGACCTCTTTTTCTTTTTGAGAAATTGCTTTACTGGATACAACCTGAGTTCTAAGAAAAACATTCAATTTCTTCCTTAAGCCAATCAATTTTTCCCTGTTAATTTTTTCAATTAGATTATTCTGTTCTAGAGGGTCATTATCTAAATCATAATATTCTTCGGTCCCCAAAGTTAAATTGCGTATGAACTTAAAATCTTTGGTTCTCAAAGATTGTAAAGCTCCCTTACCTCGAGGTTCAAATAAATCTTCTGAATAAACTCCTTCTCTTGCTTCATCTTTCTCAATTAGTGGTAATAGGCTCAAGCCATCAAATGAATATTCTTCAGTAGAAATTCCTACTAAATCTAATAAAGTAGGAACTAAATCGATGGAACGTACTATACCTTTAATAGTCCTTCCTTTAGGCAAGCCTTCCCCTTTGATAATCATAGCCACTTTTAGGTCATGGTCATACATAGTAGTATGTTGTGGGTATCTGGTACCCTTTTTTCGCCAGGGAATATCTTTTACCGGATGCTCACCAAGATTAGTTCCATGGTCACTCATTACCACCAGAGTTGTATTATCAGCTATAGATAACTTATTTAAAGTGTCTAATAGTCTACCTATTAATTTCTCGTCAGCCATTTTTATCTTAGCATCGTAATAATTAAATTCCGAAAGCTCTCCTTCTTTTATTAACCCCTTTTTAATGAGTGAGTATGCTGAACCTTCATGTGTTTCATAAAGGTGTCCCCAGATGAAGAAATTTTCTTTGTAATTATCTTTTAACCATTTAAAGAATTCTTCTACCCAGTAATTTCCTTCATAGAATATTTCATCACTCTTAGCACCTGGATATTGTATTTCTAACCAGCTTGTTTCTTTCGAAGTTTCATTCCAAAAATCAAAACCTTCAGCAAAGCCATGTTTTTTTGATAATAAACCATTACCAACAAATCCAGCTGTCTTATAACCATTTTTCTTTAATATACTACTAATTGATGGTCCAGTTACATAAGAATAAGGATCTCTCATCCCATGTTTATTTGGATATTTTCCGGAAATTACCGACCCCATAGCAATTGGAGTAAAATCAGCTGAGGAGATACAGGTTCCAAACTTTACTCCCTCTTTAGCTACCTGGTCAATCGCGGGAGTATTTATTCTTTTATAACCATAGCAGCTTAAATGATCATGACGAACCTCATCTAAGCTAATGATTATGATGTTTCTATTGGTCATATTTATTTCTCCTTATTATTTGTGTTTTATATTATACAATTTAAAATCTCATATGGGCTCCTAAATTTATTCTTTCTGCTTCCAAAGAAAGAACTTCAGAGGGCTCAACATTGGCAATATTGGCTTCAGACCCTAAATTTTCTATCAACCAACTCATTAAAGAATAAATATCTGAAACCGTAATTTTCGGGATCCAAGGACCAGGAAGTTCAAAGATAATATTCTTAATATCTACCTCTTGAGAAATTACTTTAATTATATTACTTTTAAATTTACCATTCTCAAATAACTCAGCAGCTTCAAACATAACTTTCCAGGCACCACATTCTAAACAATCTTTAATATCATTAATTAATAATTTTATATTCGAGGATACTTTCTTGCTCCCAGTCTCCCCTAGAACTTTTAAGCCATATTCCTGGACAGCCATTTTGATAAGGCCACACTTTTTTTCAGGAGAAATATCTATCAAGTTATCTGATACTTCCACTAAATTAAATCCAGCTTTAATTATATCTGAAAAATATTCTCGCACCTTGTTTTTGGCTATTACGTATTCTAAAAATTGTCCACCGGGGAAGGCTAAAATATTATTTTTGTGATATAAATCAATTTTCTTCCTTAAAGTTTGGGTTTCAATTAAGGCTGGTATACCTACACCAATTTTTACTAAATCTATATAATCTGCCATTAAGTCTAAAAAGTCTTCCTGAACTTTTAGGCCTAATTTTTCGTCAATGATCACAGTAAGGCCTATTTCTCTAGGCTTTTCCCTCCGCTTTTTTATTGGAATATTAGAAAATAAATCGTTATACATATTTACCTCCTATATTATAACATACGTCCTTTCTATATTTTACATATAACCCAACTTCCTCAATCTTTCCATTTCTTTTTTCTTATCTTGCCTTCTACCAGCTCTTTCTGTGGTATTTTCTAAATCCTGTTCCCAAGAAGATCCACTTATTACCCTAACAAACCTGTTGTATTTAATTATTAAAATTAATTTCCATTTTGAAATTACTGAATACTGATTAATTCAAAATATTTATATTTTATTTTTTTTCCTTCCTCTAATAAAAAACAATACCACAAATATAGTTAAAAGAAAAAAGGCTAACGAAATAGGTTTAGTAAAAAATATTGTAGAACTTCCTCCAGATATAATGAGTGCCTGTCTCATTCTTTTTTCCAAAATCTCTCCCAAAATAAAGGAAACAAGTATGGGAGTAATGGGAATTTTTATTTTTACAAAAATATAACCAAGCACACCAAATGTAAACATTACAATAAGATCAAACAAGTTGCTCCTGAATATGTAGGTACCAATAATAGCAAATATTATAACTATGGGATATAAAATCCTTTTAGGAACATAGGTTAAATGCCTAATATACTTCACGAAAAGACTACCTACAGTAAAAGTAAATACATTACTAATAATTAATACAGTAAATAGCGCGTAAAGCATAGGAGCATATTGTTGCATAAAAAGTGGACCTGGAACTAAGCCTTGCATCATAAATGCTCCTAATATAAGAGCTGCAGCCAGATTTCCGGGTATACCTAAAGTAATTAAAGGAATCAAATTTGGTCCTACAACTGCATTATTCCCTGCCTCAGCAGCCGCCACACCTTCTAAAGCACCTTTCCCGAAAAGTTCCGGATGTTTAGATGCTCTTTTGGTATGCATGTAGCTCAAATAAGCTGCAACAGTAGTGCCAATCCCGGGAATAGCCCCCAGAGCTGAACCAATTCCCACTCCACCAAAAATTGCTGGCAGACAATGTTTAAATTCAGCTAAACTAACTCTATGATCACTGAGATTGTCAGTTTTTTTTACTTGATTTTGATATCGGTTATTTAGATTTCTTGAAGACTTTTCTCTTAGTATTAATTCCATTTGTCTAAAAGCTTCTGAGACTACAAATAGACCAAGAACTATAGGGACAACTGCCAGTCCAGCACTTAATTCTATTGAACCAAAAGTGAAACGTGGCTTAGCAGTAACTGGGTCAAGTCCAATTACTGCAAGGAAGAGACCCATTCCTATGGCAATCATTCCCTTCACAAAATTTTCACTTCCGGCAACACCGATAACTACCAGAGAAAAAATAACTATCATAGTATATTCTGGTGGTCCTATCATCAAGGCAACCGTGGCTACTGGTGCAGCCAGAAAGAATAGGATAAAATCACTCAAGGTATCAGCCATAGTAGATGCATAAAGTGCCATTTTTAGAGCCTTGCCGCTTTTTCCTTGTTTTGTTAAGGGATAACCATCGTAACTGGTAACTACTGCTTGGGCAGTTCCTGGTACGTTAAATAAAATTGCAGGAATGGACCCTCCAAAATTACCTCCTTTAGAAAGTCCCATTAGCATAGCAATTGCAGCTATTGGTTTTAAATAAAAAGTAAATGGCAGCAGTAAACAAATTGCTGTGATATCCGATAAACCCGGAATAGCACCCATTGTTATCCCTATTGTTACACCAACCATGGAGGCTAAAATATTATCCAATTTTAAAACCATATCCATACCAGCTGCTATATTTTCTAACAAAGTTCCTCCTTAGAAAATCCTTCCCTTTGGTAAGGGAAAAACTAATAATTTCTCAATGAGAAAATGAATAGATAATAATAAAACAAGGGGTATTAAAATAAGTAGTCTCCAATCTCGTACTCCAAGGACTGACATAGTAATAACTAAAAATAAAAAAGTAGGTATAAAAAATCCTAAAAAATCAATTGTAAGAATGCAAATTAAAAATATGAACGCTATTGCAATAAATTGAAATATTGTCTTCTTATCTAGCAATTCATATGAAATTTTATTTGGAACAACCTTCCAACTTTGTACTATAAGAAAAAAGCTACTAATTAATATCCAAATAGTTGTGAATCTTGGAAAAATTGATTCTCTTCTACCAGTTACTTGAGCAGGTATTACAAAAAACCATATTACTATACAAAAGATTAATATTATTATTCCAATTTTTTGATCTCTGTTCATTTTACACCAATTCATAAATAATAAGGAAAATGAGAAAGAAAAGAGGAAAACTTTACGCTTTCCTCTTTTCTGTTCCTCTCTTGAGGAGTTTTCATTACTCCTCAAGAAGAACCTTAATATATTCAAGAAGATCTCCCACTGCTAAAACTCCTTTGCAAATTTTTTCCCATTCCTGTCCATTAACAAATTGGGGGGTCAGGCCTAAATTTTCCATCTTATTTATTAAATCTGGATCTTGCATAACTGTCTTAAAGGCATTCTCCCATATTTCTCTAATGTATTCTGGAACCTCAGCACGAAGTACAATTCCATAGGCCATTGTTTCTGCAAAAGGATATCCCTTATCTAGAACATTTTGCACATCAGGAAAACCAGGGACAGTTCCTGAACTCAAATCTATTAATATTCTTAATTTATCTGCTCTTGCGGCTTGATATGCAGGAGTTCCCACACCAGTTTCGCATACATCTACATGACGCCCAAGAATCGCTGCTGAAGCATCTGCACCACTATCAAACATAACATACTTCATTTTTAACCCTTCCTTAATAGCTACGGATTTCATGATGCTAGTTGCCCACATGTCACCTCCACTCCCAAAAGTCACTTCTCCCGGACGTTCTTTTACATATGCAACAAATTCCTCCCAAGTTTTATAGGGTGCATCCATCTGTGCAAAGAGAACTCGTTCTTGAAACATATAGCTCCCTACATACTTGAATTTTCCAGGATCGATAGGTTCTTTCTCTCCTTGAAAAAGCGGTACAATAAGGCTATCACTCGTAGTAACTAATACAGTATAGCCATCTGCTGCCTCCCTGAAAAAATGGGCTGTTCCCACTAACCCAGCAGCACCTTTTTTATTTACCACGATTACGGGCTGTCCTAATTCATGCTTGATTTTATCTGCAATCAAACGCGCAGTTGTATCAGTCATACCTCCTGCTCCATATGGAACAATCAAGGTTATTGGCTTAGTGGGGTATTTCTCCTCAGCCATAATTACCAAACTTCCTATCGATAAAACAAAACAAACCACTATCAACATTACTATAAATTTCTTCATTTTATTTTCCTCCTAACAATATTAAGATTTAGTTAATATTCTATACTCTTAAAATATTTAGCATCACCTCCTTAATCTGATTTAGATGGAGTGTTATTCTATATAACCTAGTGCTCTTAATCTTTGATCAATAGCTTCTTTTTCTTTCTGAGAAAATTCTTTGCCACTGGTTACTTTAGTTTTAAGAAAAGCATTTAATTTCTTCCTTATAGTAATTAGTTTTTCCGAATCTACCTTTTCCTTGATACTATTTTGTTCCTGGGGATCATTGAGTAAATCAAAATAGGCTTCTATTCCTAAAGTTAGGTTACGCATAAATTTGTATTCTTCAGTTCTTAAAGATTGAAGAGCTCCTTCTCCTCTGGGTTCAAATAAATCTTCCGAATAAACTTCGCCTCCCCTAGCTTCTCCCTTTTCTATTATCGGCAATAAACTATTACCATCAAAATCAGATTGATCTACTGCAATATCAGTTAATTCTAACAAAGTGGGTATTAAATCAATAGAACGGACCATACCTTTTACAGTTTTTCCTTCTGGTAAGCCTTCCCCTTTGATAATCATAGCAACTTTCAGATCACAATCATACATAGTTGTATGTTGAGGATATATAATTCTTCCTTTTCGCCAAGGAATAGGTTGAGCAGGATATTCACCCAGATTAGTCCCATGATCACTCATTACTACTAAGGTTGTATTTTTAGTTATTCCTAAATCATCTAAGGTTGTAAGTAATCTACCTATTAATTTTTCGTCAACCATCTTTATCTTGGCATCATAGTAACCAAATTCAGGAAGCTCTCCTTCCTTTATTAGCCCTTTTTTCAGGAGTGAATGTTCTGAGCCTTCATGGGTTTCATAAAAGTGTCCCCAGATAAAGAATGTCTCCTTATAATTATTTTTCAACCATTTGAAGAATTCTTCTACCCAATAGTTTCCATCATAGAACATTTCCTCACTCTCAGCACCTGGATAGCCGGCTACATCCCAACTAGTCTCTTTCGAAGCTTCATTCCAGAAATCGAACCCTTCCGCAAAACCATGTCTCTTAGATATTATATCATTACCTATAAACCCAGCAGTCTTATACCCATTTCTCTTTAATATGCCCCCAATGGATGATCCACTTATACAAGAATAAGGATCTCTCATTCCATGCTTATTCGGATACTTTCCGGTAATTACCGAACCCATAGCAATTGGAGTAAAATCAGCAGAAGAGATACAAGTTTCAAACCTTACCCCCTCTTTGGCTATTTTATCGATTGCAGTAGTACTTATCTTTTTATAGCCATAGCAACTTAAATGGTCAGGACGAACCTCATCTAAGCTAATAATTATGATGTTTCTATTTTTCATATTTACCTCTCCTTATTATACTTTGAATAAATTTACATATACCCCAATTTCCTTAATCTTTCCATTGCTTTTTCCTTATCTTGTCTTCTACCCGCTCTCTCAGGTGTATTTTCTAAGTCCTGTTCCCAGGCAGGTATGCCAACTTCTCCCGGATTAGAGGCAGTTCTTGCTCCTAATGAACGGTAACCTAACTTATATAAGGGACAGTAAGGAATGTTGTGTAGTTTAATATTCTCCCAGATATCTCTTTCGGTGAAATGTAAAATTGGAGAAACTCTGGTATGTTCCGGCATCAAGTAACCACCTTCATGTTTGGTAAAGTATTCATCATGTCTTCTGGCTGCCTGTTCATCTCTCCGTAGAGCCATAAATAAGAGTTTTATATTATTTTCCTCAATAAATTGGTTAAGTACTACTGTCTTCATCAGATGATTACCAGCATAAGACTCTGCCTCAAAAGGGAATGAACTTAATTCAAAATCAATTCGCTTAAGTTCAGCTTGATTTCTTTCATTCAAATCCTCTATTTTAATTGTATTATTTAAATGACTTTGACAACATTTAAGCACATCGAAATTACAAAGCCATTTAAGGTCTATATGCCATTTATGGGAAGCTCTGATTAAAAAATCAGTTATTTCTGGAAAGGCATCTCCTTCGTCAATGGTAATAACCTGAGGAAGATCGATGTTTTCCTCTAAACATACCTGACGAATAAGCCAGAGATTAGTAGTACTGTCTTTTCCGCCCGTCCAGGTAATAGCTGATTCAGAAGGTTGAAATTTAACAAAGGTATCCCTTACTATTTTCTTTGATTTTTCTATTAATTCTCGGTTTTTTTTCTTCATCTCTTCATTCATTTTTGACTCTCCTTTTTTATTTTTTGTTTTACTGCCATCTATTTATCTGGGGTATTAGTTTTTTCTTCATATCTTCACTCTTAGCTGAAGTATTAATTAGGTTATTTAACTCTTGGGGATCTCTATTCAGGTCATACATTTCCCAACTCTGATCATTTTCCCGATAGATTATTCTTAGTTCATCCTCCTGATAGAAATATATAGGTTCGTCGGTTTCCTTTTCATGACTACTGGTCTTACCAATCGCTTCCCCATAAACCCCTTTCTGAGGGTAATTCTCTAAGGGAAAGAGGGAATGTCCTTTAAATGCTTTTAATGGTTCAAGTCCAAAGAGATAAATTATAGTAGGAGAAATATCAATATGGCTAACCAGTTTATCGCATGCTTCACTTTGGGTATGATTATTACTATAAATAAATAAAGGAATGTTAATAATTTCAGAATACATTTTACCATCATGAGAAAGACCACCGTGTTCACCAAATTCATCTCCATGGTCAGCAGTGATAATAATTACTGAATCCTTTAAAATATCGTATTTTTCTAATATTCTAAAAAAATCTCTTACATAATCATCGGTTTCACGTACTTCAGCATCGTATAGCTTTTTCAAAAGTTTGACTATTTTTTGATTAGAAATGTCTCTTTTAAGTATTACTTCTTTAAATAGATTTAACATTTCATCTTCAGAAAGATCAATTGAGGGATCTACTTTATCTAAATATTCTCTTGCAGGAATATAGGGTTCATGTATATCCATATAATGTGTCCATAAAAAGAAGGGACGATAATTATCACTTTTAATATACGAAGACAGCCATTGGTCCACTTTATGATTAATACCGTCTCCTTTAATATAAGGAACTGTATCACTTACCTCATCCTGCATAGAATCATAAAAAACATCCCAACCTCTATTCCATCCAAAATAATCACAAAGGTAAGGATTAGAATGAAAACCAGCCGTAGTAATTCCAGATTTATTTAGCACTTCGGAAATTAAAGTTCTTTTGGGGGAGCACTTCTTTTGCTTACCGTATTCAAGATAATAAGAAGATGTAAGAATGCCAGGAAAGGAAGCTTGAGTATAAGGACCAGTAGAATGGGCATTTGTAAATTTGATACACTTATCCTGCAAAGAATCTATAAAGGGGGTCAGTTTATCTTTATTTCCATAACATCCTAAAACATCTTTCCTTAAGGTATCTATGGTTAACAAGATAACATTCTTCATTTATTGAATCCCTTTCAAAAATTTTAAAATTAATGCATAAAGATTTTTAAAAAGGCTTTCACCAAAGATAGATTTAATAAGAACAAGAAACCCAAAGGTGATCTGGAGTCTCGTCTTGGTATCATGGTCCTTACCTTTTCTTATAAATTGCTATATTAGATTTTTAGTTTAAATAGTTTTACTTTATATTGTATAAAGTAAATAATTAGCTTTCATCCTAATAACGAAATATTTTTTAAACTATTATACTATCTTTATAATAGATATAATTTCAGAATTATTTTAATTATTAAATTATTTTATATCCAACCTCTAGCTTTCATTGCCTTGCTTATCTTGATTAGAGCGTTAATCCATGCAGCATTTCTAAAAGAAGTATCTTTTTCTTTTGCTGTCATAATCGTTTCTTTATATGCTTTCAAAATTCTTTCTTTAAGCTTCTTATTAACGGTTTCTAAATCCCAGTAAGTATCGGTTAATCCTTGAGTGCGTTCAAAACTGCATACAATAGCACTGCCACAATTGGCTAATACATCGGGTATAATTGTAACTCCTTTATCTTCAAGTATTTTTTCAGCTCCTGGAGTAGTCGGACCATTTGCTCCTTCAATGATTAATTTTGCTTTAATTTTACCTGAATTTTTATCAGTAATTACACTTTGCACAGCAGCAGGTATTAAAATATCACAATCCGTTTCTAACAACTCTTTATTGGTTATTGCTACTGTCCCTGGAAAGCCTGCAACAAATCCAGTATCTTCAACATGTTCCACAAGTTTCTCTACATCAAGACCTTCTTTCGAATATATTCCACCTTTAATATCACTTACTGCTATAACTTTGAACCCTTCGTTATGAAGTAATCTTGTAATAGTACGTCCAACATCTCCAAATCCCTGAACAGCTATTGATGCTTTTTTAGTCAATCCTAAATCCTCAACTATTTCCTTAGTAACAAAAAATGCACCAGTTCCAGTTGCTTCCATACTACCCAAAGTACCATTAACTTCTGCTGGCTTATCATTAACTGCTGCCGGACTATGGAATCCAACTATTTCTTCATACTCATCAAGCATCCATGCCTGAGTTTTTGCACTAGTCCCAATATCTGCACCTGGTACATCAATCCAGGCTCCTTTCATTGGTAACTTGCGAATAAAAGCACGAACAAGCCTTTCAAATTCCCATTCACTTAACTCGGAGGGATTAACTCTAATGCCACCTTTCCCTCCGCCGGCAGGAATACCAGCAACGGCATGTTTGATGGTCATCAAAAATCCTAAAGCTTTTACTGTATTTAAATCTAAATTGGGTACAAATCTTGTCCCATCTTTAATTTCCCCTAAGGCATCATTATAATGAACTCTAAAAGCATTAAATATTCTAAGCTCACCATTATCCATTTTCATAGGAATAGTAAATTCAAAAATACGTTTAGGTTGACTAAGAACTTTAATTGCATTAGGCTCTAATCTTGCAATTTCCCCTGCGACGCGCAAAGTATTTAAAGCTGTTTCAAATGGATCGTTCTTCATTATCTTATTTCTCCTTTTATTGCTTTTACATTAGTTTTTAATTATATTTATTTCTTAAAAAACTTCGTCTTCGCAGAAATAAAACACCATAAATACTTTCTTTTATATTTCGAAAAAAACTTTTTAATTAAATATAGTTAAGCAAGTATAGGCAAGTCCTCTTGATAATTGACAGATTTAATATTATAATTGCTAAGTTTAACTCATTCTATGACTATTTGATTTAATAATTTTCCTTTTTTAAGTAATTAAGATAATCTTTCTCTGCCTAACTACTATATATTGCTACTTATTAAATTTATTTAGGGTCTGGAAGAACTAAATCAGAAGGACCCTTCTTAGATAATTTTAATTGAGGCGCATACCTTTCCATAATTTCTTGGAAAATGGATGCTTCTTTGATTTTTTCTCTCATGAATTCTGAATGCCAGCTTTCTGTTACCCAAGGTTTATAAATATCAGCTTGGCTAGTTCCCGGTTCAATCTTAAAGTAACAAGGTGAGGCGACTCTGGCGACTTCCGGAGCCTCGTAAATTCTAAACATCCCCCCCTCGGCATCTGTAATAAACATATAAATATCAATAGGTATATTAACTGCTTTCCGCATCCCTGCCAAAATTGGGAGTGAAACATCTGATGTAGGATTCAGTGAATTAGCACCCATCTTCTCAATGACCTTGGCTCCAGCAGCACTACAATATCCACCAAATGCAGACCATTTAAAAACTATATCCTGGGGTATGAAATCCACTTCACGCATGTGAGTCACAATAGAAAGTATCCCTTCATCCAGAACTAGAAAACCCTTGAATCCAGCCTCAATATTTCTCATCATATCTGCAAGCCAATAAGAAATATTGTCCGAGCCTCTTAGCCTAAATCCCACCATAGCACCTTCAGAAAAACCTGGTGCTCTTGCACCTACATCCCAAGTTTTACGCGGACCCATGGTAGCTATAACTTCTATCTTTTCATCTCTTCCCATTTGAGCAATAGCTTTTAATTCATCAAAATCACTTAAAGTTGACCCTTGTACAGTTACTATAGCTCTATGAATAATCACGTTCCTTTTCCTTGCCTCATCAATCATAGCCTTCATGGTTGATGGATGTTCAACTCCGGAAATTTCTATTCTCCATTGTGCGCCATCTGGAAAAGTCTTTGTTGAAGAGGGAAGGCCCCACAAATCTCTTCCAGGAATTCCCATCGCCTCCATAAATTCTCTACTTTCCTTCAGTGTTTTGGCCATTTTATTTGCTCCTTTTATTTGCTCCTTATTGTCAAAAAACAACACAGATTCACTTTTCCTTCTAATTTTTTTTGATTAATCATCTACTAAATTCCAACTAGATATCTTTAATAAAGAAAATTTAAGAGCATCATCCCTTCCCTTGAAAATAGTATTTTCATAATTTTGTTTCTTGCTACTAAAACAGTTATTCAAACTCTTTCAACATCTCATAAAATTCTTCTTCTTTGCCCTTTTTAATATGATAGGAATGGTCATCAGTAGGAAAGGCACCGGACTTTACATCCTTAATATATTCTTTAAAAGCATTGGTTTCTATCTCAGCAACATTAGCATATTTCTTAACAAACTTGGGAGTAAAAGCTTGGAATAGACCCAACATATCTCCACAGATTAATAATTGTCCATCACAGGGTCCCCCTGCTCCAATAGAGTAAACGGGTATAGCCAATTTTTTAGTAATAAATACAGTTAACTCTGGAGGGACCGCTTCTAACAGAAGGGCATAAGCTCCTGCTTCTTGAATGGCTAAGGCATCTTTAATTAATTCTCTTGCACTGGCGGCATCTCTACCCTGAGCTTTAAACCCGCCTAATTGACCTGAACTCTGAGGAGTTAGACCAATATGACCCATAACCAATATTCCGGCATCAGCTATCGCCTTTATCTTACTATAGACTCTCCTCCCTCCTTCTAATTTTACTGCATCCATATCAGCCTCTTTGAGAAAACGTCCTGCATTTCTTACTGCTTCTTGATCTGAAATTTGATAAGACATAAAAGGCATATCTCCAATACAAAAAGTGTTCGGTGCTCCTCGTCGTACTGCCTGACAATGAGATATACAATCTTCCATAGTAACTGGGACTGTCCCTTGATAACCTAATACTACCATCCCCAAAGAATCACCAACTAAGATCATATCCATACCGGCTTGCTCAACAAAGGAAGCAGTAGGAAAATCATAAGCGGTTACCCAAGCTACTTGTTCTCCTTTCTTTTTCATTTCTATGAAATCTAAACAGGTTTTCTTTTTAGCCATTCTTTAATCCTTCTTTTCTATTTTTTTATTATATTATATAAAGCTGATTAGAAATTTCCTTCGATATAGCTATTAGTTTACTCTTAACTTTTTTCATCTCATCTAAAGTAAAACGTGATGCGGGGCCGGTAATGCTAATAGCGGCTATTGCTTGATTCGTATTAATTACAGGAACACCTAAGCAATTAATGCCAATTTTATATTCTTCTCTATCAACCGCATAACCTTGTTCTTTAACTTTTTTTAAATTCTTTTTTAGTTCCTCTAACGAAGATATAGAATTTGAAGTAAGTGAAGGTAGTGGTTCGTCATTTTTATATAAAATTTCAAATTCCCAATCAGAAATAAAAGCTAATAAGACCTTCCCTAAAGCAGCACAATGGGCTGGAGTTCTAGTTCCTGCCATAATCTCTGTCCTTAAAATTTCTGGACTTCCAATAGTATCAAGATATATAACCTCTTTGCCCTCCAAAATTGCCAAATTAGCCGTCTCGTTAGTACTTTGCGATAGCTGTCTAAGATAGGGTTTTGATATTTCAATCAAACGTTTTGTGCTTTGCACTGCACAACCAAGCTCAAATAACTTAATTCCTAATCTATACTTTGTTGTTTGTTGGTTCTGAATAACATAACCTCGAGATTTTAGAGTAGTTATTATTCTATGCACTGTACTTATCCCCATATGTAGCCTTTCACTTATTTCAGTTATTCCTGCTTCTTGCTCATTAACCGAAAGGAATTCTAATAAATCCAAGGCTTTCTCAATAGATTTTATTCTCTCTCTTTTACCTGTTTTTATTTCCATATTGCGGAAATTCCTTTCCATTTTATCTATATTTATAATACCATATAAATCTTAAAATTCCTTCTTTTTTTAGCAAATATTTTTATTAGATGGTCACGCAGATATTGACTACTGACGGCACAGAGCTTAAAATAAAAGACAAGAGGTCAAAAAATGAAAGAACAAAGAAAGGTCAAAAGATATATTAGACCTACCACTTTTGCCCAAAGAAGACTAATGATAGAGATTTACCTAAAGACTCATAACATTAGCCAGTCCTGTAAAAGAGCAGGATTATCTATAAACACCTTTCGTAGGTGGTATCCTCGCTATTTAGAACAAGGCGTAGAAGCTATAAAAAGACCCAAAAGACGTATACGAAAGAATCTGGGGAGAGTCCCAGAAAAATATGCTTGTAGGGTAATTGAACTAAAGAAGAAAAATTCTAATTGGGGACGTAGGATTATAGCTTCGGTCATTGTAAAAGAAAACAATGATAAAAAAGTAATTAGCCCAGGAGGAGTCCAGAAAGTTTTAGAGAGAGCCGGTTTGTGGAATAAAACGAATTAGCAAAATATCTTCCTATTCTCTTTTCTAGTACCATTAAAAATATCTATTATCTCTCTATTATTTATTTCTCTTATTATTCATTATTATATATTTCAAATAAGTCTTTGTAGTTGTCTATGTCAATTCTTTGGGGGTAGTTTTTTTGGTAAAAAAATTATCTAGTTTTTGCAGTTTTAAGGTTTTGCTTTTGTCAAATGTTGAGATCTGGCTGTTATTTAAAAATCAAAAGAAGTAAATTTTAGATACGGGCTACATACCGCGGAAGATCTAGATAATCTACTCAAAAAATGCTCAAATACCGCATATAACGCACGATTTTTAGGCCCCGCGTATAGGCCCCCTACCTTAAAATTCGATTTTTATCAAAAAACTTGACACTTTTTGTTAGTCTATCTCAAGGCTTTATATCAATTTTCGCTTTATTCGATTTTGAGGATGTAATTTATTCCTCTCCTCTCTCTGATCATCAGTTATTAAATGGTATAAATCTGAGTAGAGGCTAAACTTTCATGGCCTAAGAAATGTTGGATTTTACGAATATCCATACCCCCATTTAAATAATGAGTGGCTATCGAATGCCGGAGCATATGGGGGGTAACTTCTTTAGCTATACCGGCCTTGATACCGTAATACTCCACTACCGGTCCACCAACACCGGGCATATCTCCTGGATTAGCTATAATCCCGTCAGAAAAACGTTGTATTGCCGAAGTAGTCTGGATCATTAAAGTACAAAAATCTATGGCATCCTGCAGGGTCATTGTCCCCCACTGAATAGCATATTGTAAATTCCCCAGTTGTTTCCTTACTTCTATTTGTCTAATCTCCCGGACTGTATCATTAACAAACTTTTTAGATTGCTAATCCTGCCATCAAATCCTAAAACAATTCTGGATACTACATCAACTTGACCGATCCAGCTTGCTCCATACTCTTTGCCTTTTTCTTTGCTATCTCGTTTTTTCTGAACCTCACCAGGAATACGGCAAGTATAAACTTCATAGGAACCGTCTTTATTAAAACCAGCCACCAGAAGGGTTATCACGTCGATTCCACCTATACCATTTTTCAAATTGCCTTGTAAATCTTTATATTGGAATTTAATCATATAATTTTCTTGTTTAATTTCTAAAACCTCGTACCCTTGTCTCCTGAGGTCACTATTAATCTTTTCTTCCTCGATAATTTTAATAATCTTTAATAATATTTCTATTCGTGGCTGAGCATTCATATGTATAAATACCTCTAATGCCTCCTGGTAATATTTTAATGCCTTCTCGGATTTGCCTAAAGTAATGTAAACCAGACCTATATTTCCCAGATTAGTGGCTATACCTTCTTTATATCCTATCTTCTTATTTATCTTTAGTGCTTCCTGATAATAACTTAGAGCTTGATTAGTGTCCCCTAAGTTACTGTAGGAAAGACCAATATTGTTAAAAACATTGGCTATCCCTTCTTCATATTTCATCTTTTTATTAATCTTTAAGGCTTCCTGATAATATTTTAATGCTTCATTTGGTTTGCCTAAATCATTATATACCACCCCAATATTGGTCAGACTATTGGCTACACCTGGTTCATCTTCAATCTTCTTATTAATCTCCAATGCTTCTTCTTGATACTTTAATGCTTCATCATGTTTACCTAATTCATTATATACAGTACTTATATTGTTAAGATTATGGGCTATTCCTTTTTCGTATCCGAGCTTTTTATTAATCTCTAATGCTTGCTGGTAATATTCCAATGCCTCATCGGGTTTACCTAAATTATGGTATATATTTCCTATATTGCAAAGCGCCACTGACTTCGCAGGTAATTTCGCAATTTTATTTTCTGCCCTCTTAGAAATATTTAATGATTCTCTAAAGTGTTTTTCTGCCTCGTTTAGTTTAGATAAAAAATAATAACAGTAACCAATAAGGATATTAAGGATAATTTTATCTTCCTCGGGGGTATCAGAATTATTCAAGCATTCTCTATATGCTTCAATAGCTTCCTTAAATTTATATTTTTTCTCATATTTTTGACCTGTAGGGAAAGAATCTGCTAATAAAGGATTTCTTTCCAGACTATCGATTAAAGCTCTTGGTAGATTTCTATCGAATAATTCCTGTCTTTCGTACAAACGATTATAAAGTTCTTCCCTTTTAGATTTTTCTTCTTTAGCTTTTTTATCTTTTACTATCATATATGCATCAAAGATGATTATTAATGCACAGACAATCCAGAGCCATATTTTCATTTCCGTAGTTATATTTTTTAATCTAAATATACAGGCGGCAAAAATTAATGGAACTGCTACAGAAATAAAATTTAATAATGCATCATATTTTTATCCCCAAAGTAATTTAAAATCAAATCTGATTCCCAATTTTGGTTATTATATTTTATATTCGATAAAACTCTGAAAAATCCTTTTTTTTGAAAATATATGATACAGAGGACGGTTCTCTGTATCTCCCCTGTATCAATTTTTGGATATGCTATTAATATTATGGTAAAATTATGATTAAATGCTTTCAGAGAAACAAAGCAAAGTAAAAAGAGAAGGGATAAAATAAACTTGAAAAGGCAGACTAAGGGTTATCTAATGGTAGCCACAGCTGGTATTTTATGGGGAACGATCGGTATACAAGTCAAAACTCTGCTCAATTATCAATTGTCTGTCCAAACTATTGCATTATGGAAGATGATATTCGCGGTTTTAATATTGTTCCCTTTTGTCTTCTTCACTAATAGAAAAGTGCTAAAAGTTGACTTGAGGGGCCTTATTCATATTTCTTTAATAGGACTTTTCAGTCGATCTTTCTTTAATATATTATATTTTAGCGCAATTCAAAAAACTACCGTTGCTACCGCAGTCACTATATTATATACCGCACCAATATTTATTGCCATTATGGCTAGAATTTTTTATAAAGAGTTATTTACTCCCTTTAAAACTATAGCCTTATTCCTTTGCATGGGAGGCTGTTTCTTTGCTGCAACTGGAGGCTCAATGGAAATACTTAAATTAAATCTCCTTGGAATTTTGATGGGTTTGGGGGCAGGTTTTACCTTTGCTTTACTGACGATTCTAAGTAAAGCTATAATCAATGATTACCATCAGCTGACTATTATCATATATTCCATTGGATTTGGGTTACTTTTTTATTTACCTTTTTCCCATCCTTTAGAGATTTTTCAAATGGATTTGCCTTTAAAGTTATGGTTACTATTATGTTCTATCAGCTTAATTTCCATCGTCGTAGCTTATGGATTGTATATCACTGGATTATCTTATGGTATCGAAGCATCAAGAGCGGGAATTATCAGCACTCTGGAACTTGTGGTATCGGTTATACTTTCTTATCTTGTATTCAAGGAAATGATCGGGGGATGGAAATTGGTAGGAATTCTGATGGTTATATTTTCGGTGATAATTGTTCAAGTGGATAAGATTTTACCTTCCCGTTCCCGCCGAGTAGAACGATGGCGCGAATAGCTTAGGTTAAGCATATCTGTTACTATCCCTTTCGGTTGACAGTGCCTCACTATCCTAACCTTGCTCCGTTTCCATTGCCCCCTCTAAAATTCCGTGCGTAGGCATTTCGCTCTACACGGCTTCAAACGATAATTCTTCTCAATGCCTTCCTGCTTAATGCAGTTTACATTGAGCATATCTACAACAGTTTCGTTACCATCTTTATCCAGTTCAGAGTCTGGAAGATGTATCTCTGAGTAGAACTTATCGTCCAGAGCCCCTTTGCTCTGCTTCCATTACAGGAACTTCACAGCTACTATGGGCTCATCCGAGAATCCTATCCGCCTGCTGAACTTCGTTTTTAACTTATATCAGCAGCCCTTATTGAATAGGACTTTCCCAACTTTGATATCTGACCTTTTCTTAAGACGCCTTGACCCGTTATATCCGCAGGAGCACCCGATTCTATATCCGTTTATTTAAATCAGATGTGTCAGCCTTCCCTTAGTGAGGAAAAGGTCGGCCTCCTGAACAATCTTGCCAACGACTTCAGGCAAGGGGTTGATTTCGGTTTGCAGTCTTCGCTTTATGCTAAGGCTTCCTAGATTGATAGACCACTGAGTCGTTCCCACTTCAAAGAGCAGTCTGGCCGTTTACTTCCGAGCTTTCATACCACCCGTTACCGTCTGGCATGTTGGATATATCTACTTGGCCGAAACGGATAAAATTACCAAGACGGGACTTTCACCCGTTAGGTCAAATATTTTGTTGGCTGCAACCTCACAGATCCGAACGTACCCAATTCAGGCATTCGGCTCTTCATATTATCTTACCTATTAGGCTATTCTTACTAATTTCGTTTCCATTAATTAATCTACTCCTGAAGCGTAGTTAATGTGTCCTTAATAAGAACGATAATATGTAGCCCCCTTTCCTCACCCGGCATTACCCGAAGTCATAGGTACTATAGGGCTATCCGACTCCCAGCTCATCATTTGATATTCTCCCTTTGTATCGGTTGTTTACCATACTTCTTTTTAGAAGAATAAGCTGGGTCTCCCAGGTTGCCGTGATATCATTGTATAACATGCCTGGCTCTTTAACCCCGGGGAAGCCTTACTCTCCTTGCCTTG
>Ga0209979_1002111_pt1 | contig 19705 bp, 18 predicted proteins | sample AnhtaG_FD_183114 | JGI IMG/M metagenome (GOLD analysis project Ga0209979, IMG submission 183114) | Deep subsurface microbial communities from Anholt, Denmark to uncover new lineages of life (NeLLi) - Anholt_01485 metaG (SPAdes) (version 2) | ecosystem: Environmental > Aquatic > Marine > Oceanic...
GTTAAATGATTAAAGTGGCTCAACCTGTAACAATCGATGTCCAGACTCCTCGTCATACCTCTCTATCAAGCTGACATCAGCAATTTCGCCGATAACTGTCACTAGTCTTGTTGCAATGGGATTCTCACCCTCAATCAGATGCCCACCGTAAACCTTTCCTTCGCTATCGGAAAATGAACCATGTAGGTGGGTATCCATCTCGCCTTTATCTGTCTCAAAGATAACTCCTACAAGGCTTAGAACTTGCAGGGGGCCAGGTATTACCTTGGGCGGACCGAAATCGAAACCACTCCCTGACTTGTCGCTGGGAACTACACACTCAATGGTCAACTTGCGTAAACTGCCGACAGTCGATAGAATACTCCCGTAACGAATTCCATTATCAGCACAGACTTTCTTGATGCTCTCCACCAAATCTGTATTCGTGGGCAATTGTCTAACTATTATTTTGCCTAACTTTGCCCTAGGTTCTGCCATGTTCTTTTGTCCTCCCTTTCCTTATTCTCTTTTCTTACCTATATAACTGATGCTTAAGTAACAGTTTATCTCGTAAACAATGTCTCTCTCAACGTGATGTCAGCCAAGTGGTATTGGGATTTAACCGGGTAAAACCAGTTTGTCTTCACCGCGTTACTTTATCATTATACCAGGCAGCCAGAGGATTATCTGAGGGAAAACGGTACATAAAACAAGCCCAATAATGATAAGCGCAACGAAAGGAAGTACTCCCCGAATAATGTGGGCGGTGGTTACCCCCCATTCTGGTTTGGTTATACCTTTCAAAAAGAAGAGGGCATAGGCGAAGGGAGGTGTCATAAATGACATTTGAAGGTTAACGCAGACCATGAGGGCAAACCAGATTGGGTCAAAGCCCAGGACATCGCCAATGGGGGTTACAATAGGAACCATAACAAACAGGATGCCCATCCAATCAATAAACATCCCCAAAATGAAGATGATAAACATGATGACCCCAAAGGCTCCCCACTTGCCACCTGGCATAGCTAGCACCAGGTTTGTAACCACCTCGCCACCTCCCAATCTGAGAAAGGTGCCGGTAAACATGGTAGCTCCCCAACAAATGAGAAATGCCATGCAGGTGATTCTCAATGTTTGAAGCATGCTCCTGGTGAGTGTTTCCAAAGTTAGCCGGCGGTAAGCTAGGGCTAGAATTACGGAAGCGAGAGCACCGAGAGCTGCCGCTTCAGTTGGTGCCGCGATGCCAAAGAAGATACTGCCCAACACCGCCAGTATTATGAAAACAGGAGGCACCAGCCCACCCAGTAGAATGCCGATTTTCTTAATTAAAGGCACCGCTCGCTCTTCGGGTGGCATTGGAGGGCCGTCTTCAGGTCTGATGAGGCATCGAATGCCAATATACGAAATATACAAGGTAGAAAGTAATAGGCCTGGCATAAAGGCACCCATCATCAGCTTACCTACCGATAGACTTGACATGGGGCCATAGAATACCAGCATAACGCTGGGTGGTATAAGGATACCCAGTGTACCGCCGGCGCACACCGAGCCAGAGGCTACCTCTCGGTTATAGCCTCGCTGAATCATGCTGGGAAGAGCAATCAGCCCCATCATAATGGTTGAGGCGGCGATGATACCAACACAAGCGGCTAATATGGTGCCCATCAATACCGTGGCTATGGCTAGCCCTCCTCTCAACCCCCCAAGCCATAAATAGAGAGCCCCGAAAAGCCTCTCAGCAGTTCCTGAGATTTCCATCATTGTCCCCATAAAAATAAACAACGGCACCGCTAATAAGATATAACTGGACATTAGCCCTATTATGCGTAAGGGGAACATCTTGAAGACTACCGGACCCAGAAACACTACACCGGCAAACAAACCGACACCGCCAATGACGATGGCCAAGGGATAACCAAGAAGGATACCAACCAGTAACCCGCCAAACATTAATATCGCTATTATCTCAGGGCTCAGTTCTACCAAGGCTCTTTACCTCCCTTCATGAAGGTCTTCAAGTCCCTCAGGAAGGTAGCTATCCCTTGAACAAACAGAAGAACAAACCCAAGTGTAATCGCCGTCATATATGGCCAGACCACTGGATACCAGATACTATTAATGTCATACCTTTTAACGACAAAGGCATGCCAGGTATTTATTCCAAAGTAATAGGCAAGGAGGCCGTACAGAGGGAAAAAGAAAATGATGGTAAAAAACAAATCTACTATCAGTTTCACCTTTGGTGAGAATTTATTATATATAATGTCAACCCGCACATTGCCGCCAACAGAATGCACATAAGCCAACCCGAAAACCGACAAAGCGGCTCCCATCATGTAACTCGAGGCATACGACCAGATTGTCGGTGCATTAAAAAGATACCTCATGAATACGTCGTAACAGATGCTGATTATCAATAGAGCGACTATCCACGAGGCTATCCTGGCAATCCGCTCACTGGTTGAGGTCATGCCATTATATAACCTTCTCATTACAAACCTCTCTAGAACCCGAATATCTCCACATAAGAGTATAAAGAAGAGATATTATACTACCAATTAGTCTAAACCTTTGGCAGCTCTCATATTCAGTTAAGAGCTGCCAAAGGCAAGACTTGGTCAAGCTTGCGGGCTAGTCATATATTGAGTATTTCAAGGTTGTTGCGTCCGTTCCCTGCTTGAACAGCTTCACGAAGGCTTTCTTGTTTTCCCACATCTCTTTGAACAGCGGGTCGTCAGCGGCATAGCCTTCTGTAATCTGGAGAGTGCGCTTGGCGATTTCCGCCTGGAGCTCGTCGCTGACAGTGAAGACTATGGTTCCGTAATCCCGATACTTTTGCAAGCTCGCGCTGTCACTGATAAGCAGTTCGTTTCTGAACTCGTAACTATGGGTCTCAATAGCGACTATCAGTAGCTGTTGCAGGTCACCGGGGAGGTCACCCCAGGCTTCACGGTTCACCTTGATAGTATGACTGGCGGCTGGTGAATGGATGCCAGGAACACCAACGTATTCCATTATCTCGTGGAAACCCATCGGCCAGTTTACGGTAGGACCAGCGTATTCGAAGGCGTCAATGACGCCTTTCTCCGCCGACTGGTAGACCTCACCTCCAGATATGGTTACCACTGAAGCCCCAAAGGTTCCCAGTACCTCGGCCCAGAGACCGATGGTGCGGAACTTTATGCCATCTAGGTCAGCAGCTGTTTCCAGAGGCTTATGGGAATGGGCAAATAACTCCTGACCTTCTGTCAGCAAGCCGACTACTAGCCCATAGTCCTCAAATACCTTGCGTGCGTAATCTAAACCATCGCCAAGGTAAAACCAGGCGCTATCTTCATCACACGTGGTGCCGGCCGGATAGCCCGAGGCACCCAGTAGGAGAGCCGACTTTCCAACCAGAGCCATCTCGGCACCAAGGTCGGAATGGGCCATGTGAAGTACGCCGTCTCTCACCGCTTCGGTCTGTTCATATACCGGGACGATCTCATTACCAGGATGGAGATTAATAATGAACCTGCCTCCGGACGCTGACTTTATGAAGTCACAAAGTTTAGCGTGGAACATACTATAGGTTGCCGAACCAACCGGATGAAGCGTTTGATATTCCCACTTAAAAACCTCAGCGGGTTGTGCTGGAGCAGGAGCGGGCGCAGGTGCTGGGGATGGCGCCGGGGCTGGCGCAGGAGCTGGTGCTGGTGCGGGTGCTGGAGCTGGGGCCGCACAGGCAAACACCCCACTCAACAATGCCACCACCATAACCAAAGCTATTATCCTTCTTTTATTCATTTTCTCCTCCTTCTAAAATACTAAAATATCGGGACCAAACTGTCTAGAAATCTTTTCTGTTGAAAGCTATCACCTCCTTTATTTATAGTCTACAAATTAAAAAGAGCACTGACCACCGGAATTCAAAAATCGGCTACAGTGCCCTCGGTATCTCTCTCATCTTCGTCAACCCCGTGTCTTTTGTTTTTAAGGTGATTTCACACAAGGCAATCTTAATTATAGTCCTATTTGGTGTGATGTCAATATCTGGGCACTGTCTAATACTTGGGTATATGGAATGTAGTCATAAGAGTATAGAGGCAGGTGTTATCAGAGAGATACTACGTGAAATTTAGTTAGTCTCTATACCAGCGTAATGAAAAGGCTTCCTCAATTCTTACAGAATGCAATTTTGTTGCATATCCATGACGTGTAAGGGGGCAGAGGTACATGAAGCGTCATAATGTTAACCTAACTTTTTTCAGGTGAGACCCAAAACAGCCCATTTCAGAACGTAAACCGTTGTTAAGTTCTCTATTGCAGGTGAGGTTGATTTATTATAAGATGTCCCTATATAGCCTTAAGAGGAAGCATACTCGTGAAACTAGAGCTAATCGTCCCTGCTACACAAGAGAATATTCGAAGGAGGAAAAAGGGGTTAATCCCACCCCTCGGTCTGGCGATGGTCGCTGCGGTAACTCCACAAGAAGTTGAGGTCTCCTTAACTGACGAGAATGTCACAGGTATTGATTTCCAAAAGGAAATCGATTTAGTGGGGATCACGGCACTAACAATCACAGCGCCACGTGCCTACGAGATCGCTGATAACTTCAGAGCAAGGGGAGTAAAGGTTATCTTAGGAGGTGCCCATCCTAGCGCTCTGCCCGAAGAGGCAAGCCAGCATGCTGATGCTGTAGTCATCGGAGAAGCCGAAGGAATTTGGCCCAATCTAGTCAATGATTTCAAGGCAAACAAACTACAAAGGGTTTACCGGCAACATGAGCAACCCAGCTTGGTCAACTTGCCTATCCCCAGGCGAGACTTATTTGCGAAGGGAGCTTATTATATCACGAACACGATCTCAACCACTAGAGGCTGTCCCTATTCCTGCTCCTTCTGCTCAGTTACTTCTTTCTTCGGCCATACATATCGCTGCCGCCCGGTAGAAGAAGTCCTCAAGGAAATCGAAACACTAAAGCAGAAGGAATTTATCGTCTTCGTTGACGATAATATCGTAGGTAATCCCAAATTCGCTGAAGAGCTCTTTCGTGCCCTTATTCCCTATCAAATCAAGTGGGTGTCCCAGGCCTCGGTTATGGTAGCGAGAAACGACGAATTACTCAAACTAGCAGCCGCTAGTGGCTGTATGGACTTGTTCATTGGTTTTGAGACACTATCCCAGGCCAATCTGGCTGCGGTAGGCAAGAATGTCAATATAGTCGATGAATACGAAACGGTGATTAAAAAAATCCATTCCCACGGCATTGCCATCCACGGCTTCTTTATCTTAGGCTTAGATGAAGACGATGAAGAGGTTTTTAAGAACACCCTCCACTTTGCCCAAAAAATGCGCTTAGAGAGCGCCCAATTTGGTTGGCCTGTACCCTATCCGGGCACTGCCTTCTACGAATCCTTAGACAAGACTGGTCGAATAATCACCAAGGACTGGTCACAGTACGAGTCTAACGTGGTATTTGAGCCAAAGTTAATGCCGCGAGAGATGCTGCAACAGCGGCGTGACTGGGTTTGGCGTAAGTTTTATAGCCTACCCTCGATCTGGAGGAGAGTCGGAATCGCACGCCGGAATTTGAGGGACCTTTGGGCAGTGAATCTTTATTATCGAAATTTCTGGCGGAGAAAACACAAAGATGATAGATAGCACTTGTTCAAATCCCCTTCGTTTCTTAGTTAGTTAGATTGGAACTCGTTTCCGATTGAACAATAAGATTTCCTAATTGATGTCAAGCCATTAATTCACCTATTGATTGTAAGTCCTCAGTGCAGTACACTGTCCTCGGGGGAGGTATGAGTAGTCCAGACTGAGGAGCTTCGGCTGCCTCGCGCGTTCTGCGACTAGTTAGCCTCCCCGGGACTCGGCCTGGGCTCCTCTGACTTTTACTCCGGCTAGGAAAGCCTCCGGAGCATCCTTGCCGTCACTAACCACGGCGAAAGGATTTAGTAATTCTCGATAGAATGCCCTGGCCCGATCAGACCAATCATCGGAAAAGGCTTTTCGAAGGTCAGGAAGATACCCATCAATGATGGAGCCTATTCGGTTCTTGCGGACAGTGATGCTCTTCACTAGGCGCTCCCGTTGGCGGGTTAACCGCTGAAGGGCATGGTATTCTGCCGGCGGCAGATAGGCTTCATCTAGCTGCTCGGCATCAATGAATGGCATCTTAGCCAGTGTCAACCCGTCTACACGGTCACTCTTGGTGCGGCTACGAATGTATCTCCTGAGAGCAGCTACCTTCTGCAATCTGGCCTTTACCAGCCGACAGTCCGGGTGACGAGCTCGGAGATATACTGCCATGGGAATCCAGGCTAAACCCGTTGGCTCAAAAACGATGGTGGGAGTGACGCAATTCGAGAAAACGTGCCTCTCTAGAGTCTCCTACCCTTCCAAGGTGCTGTCAAAGCTGAAGCTGTCGCAGGGTCTGGCTTGTTCATCCAGGCAACACACCTGGTGGCGACCGGTACGGCTGAGGTCGATACCAACACTACTGATCAATGATTTCTCCTCCTTAGCTATTCGGGCTCAGTGAGTATTGGCCGGACCCTCCGCCCATGCTTGCTTCCTTAATACGGGGCTTTTATTCCTTAAAACCCCAATTTCCTTAATCGGACCACCTGAGGGCCGGCAGGCAGTCTGATTGTCGGGGCAGTCTAAGCTCCCCAGCCAGAATATGCCGCCTCACCGGAAACCCGTCAGGTTTATTTTAGCCCAGCCCTAACTCCTAGTCCTAGGGAAATAGAATACAAGCCAGAAAGTGTGATTGGCAGAAGGGCTTTGAAAGTACAAATGGTTAGGAAGACCTGAAAAGGTGGCTAGATTTGGAAATGAAGCTTATTGACAAATGAGGAAAGATTAATCCCAGGGCATGCGGAATGTAGTTACGACATTGGAGAGGGAGGTGGTGTTAGGAAGAAGCTAAGTAACAATCTAAGCAATTATATAATCGTGAAGCTTTCTTGCGGGATATAGATTAAAGAGGCAGGTAAGCATGTAGCCCACCTACCTCTTAATCATAACTATTTCTACTTATTACCTTTTCCCCAGTTAGAGTCTGCTCATAACTCGATCAGCGCATTCTAATGTCCTGTCAACATCCGCCTCGTTGTGTGCCGAACTAATGTAAAACCTGCCGACAAACATAAGGATGACACCCTCCTCAGCCATTAGTTCGGCCCAGCGTCGTTCCTTTTGCATATCTACTCCCTCGAAATCTCCGATGCTATAGGCAACCTCTTTGCCAATGTCTATGAACCGAGTTATGAAGACACCTCTAGTCCCTTGAATGAACATGGGTATACCTCGTCTTTTGCTAATCTCCTTTAGGCCATCCGTGAGTCGCTTTTGGATACTGTCAATCTTCTTGTAGAATGCTCCGTCATCCTTTTCTAAAATCTTAATGCTGGCAAGTGCTCCCGCGAGCCCAAGGGGATACCTACCGAAGGTTCCTCCTGAGACTACCCTTCTTTCTAGAAGAAGATCCATCATGTCCTTCTGCCCGGCAAAGGCTGCTAGCGGAAGTCCCCCCGCCATAGCCTTGCCAAAGGTCGCAATATCCGGCGTTACGCCAAACAAACCCTGGGCACTATTGAGGGCTACTCTGAAACCAGTGATTACCTCGTCGAAACATAAAACGACACCATATTTGGTGCACAGCTGTCTGACTTTTTCTAAATACCCTGGCCGAGGTGGGCAACAGCCAGCATTACAGAGAATCGGCTCCATAATAATCATTGCCACCTCTTCTCCATATTTCTTAACGACTTCTTCTAGAATTTCTATGTCGTTCCATGGTAGTAGGAAGCTTTGTCCCAAAGCTGCCGCGTCTCTCCCTTCAGTTGCCAAAGCTTGTTTACTTTCTTTGGGGAAAGGTCTGCCGCTAGTCTCTTCGTCAACAACTCCACCCAAGACATTATCAAACCATCCGTGGTAGTGCTGCTCAAAACGAATGAAATAACGCCTGCCGGTATAGGCACGGGCAAGCCTGATTACAAGCTGGACTGTCTCCGAAGCAGTCGGATTAAAATGGACCTTTTCCGCACATGGTACATGCTGGACGAATCTTTCGGCTAGTTCCACTTCCAATGCAGACTGCTGATAAATGGTCGAGTTTAGTGACCATAGGGTATCTAATTGGCTCTTTAAAGCTTGGAGGAATTCCGGATTACTATGCCCGAAGATAAGTGGACCGGCTGATAACGCGTAATCGATATACTCTTTTCCATCTGCATCCCAAAGATGAGCCCCTTCTCCTTTAACTATAAAACGAGGGGCGAAACCACCACCGGGCAGATTGGTATGAGCTCCAGCTAATACCCTTTTTGCTCGCTCCATGAATTCTGCATTTGATGTCAATTGGACCCTCCTTTCGTGAAAACATAAAGTCTACTTGGCTTAGTATTTGAGTAGCAAACATGAAAGAAACTTCTAATTAACTTACTTAATCATCGTACCTGGCAGCCAGGTAATTATCTGGGGGAAGGCTACACACAGCCCCATGCCTACCACTATGATAAGGATGAATGGAATTACACCTCTGATAATATCTCCCGTAGTAATACCCAAACCGGGGTCGACAGCTCCCTTGAGAAAGAAGATAGCCTGTGCATACGGCGGAGTCATGAAGGATGTCTGGAGGTCCATACACACCATCATAGCAAACCAGACAGGATGGAAACCAAGTGCCTCAGCTATGGGTGTAACTAAAGGAACCATAATGAGGATGATGGCAATATCGGGGATAAACATTCCCAAGACAAGAATTATGAACATTATGACCACAAAGGAACCCCACCGCCCACCGGGGGCTGACAATACCATGTTCGTGAAATACTCACCGCCACCAAGTGCCATGAAAACACTCTGGAACATTGCGGCTCCAATACAAGTATAGATAACCATCACGGTCGCATCGAATGCCCGGTGAGAAGTATTCTTTAGTGCTGCATAATTCAATCGGCGGTAGGAAGCAGCGACCAATATAGAAGCCACAGCGCCCATAGCTGCCGCCTCAGTTGGAGCGGCAATGCCAGTGTAGATCACGCCCAGAACCGAAAAAATAAGAACAAGCAACGGCAGGGCGGAGGTAACAAACATCCGAATTTTGCTTCTCAAAGAAACTACCTGCTCTTCGGCTGAGATTGAGGGGGCATCGTGAGGGTTTAGGAAGCTCCTAATCAAAATATATGTAATATAAAGCCCTGCAAGCATAAAGCCAGGCACAAAAGCACCCATGAATAGCTTGCCTACCGATATACCAGAAACGGGTCCGTAAATAATCAGCAGAATGCTTGGAGGTATAAAAATACCCAAGGAGCCGCTAGCACACACCGTCCCGCAGCTCATCGCCTTATTGTACTTATGCCTCAGCAGGTTTGGTAAGGCCACTATGGTAAGCATCACCGTAGAGCCAGCAATTATGCCCAGAATGGTGGCCAGCATGGTGCCGACAACTACGGCCGTGATGGCTATCCCCCCCCTCAGCCTACCAAATATGATGTACATAGTATCGAAAAGTCTCTTGCCAATCCCGGACTCTTCAATCATTGCTCCCATAAAGATGAACAACGGGATTGCCAGCAAAATGTAGTTGGAAATAAGCCCGTACATCTGGTGGTAGAAGGTATCGAAAGACTGCGGCCCCCAAAAGAGAAGCCCAGTGATGATAGCAATGCCGCCGAGAATCCAAGCTATGGGAAAGCCCGATAGTATGCCTGCCAGTATCAGGACAAACCCAACTATCGCCAACGTCCCGGCGCTGATATCAAACATACTTCGTACCTATCAATTTAGAATGTTATGAGGTGGAGCAGGCAGAGAACTGTAACCAGAATACGAATCACAGTTCTCTGCCTGTTATCAACCGCACTATATTACGAGTAACCCAGGAAATGCCCTCGATGCCGACAAGACACCAGGCAACAAAGAGCGCCGCCTTGAACGGAAACAGTGGCGGCCGCCAGATGCCTACTCCGGATACCTCATCGAATTTCCAAGCGCGGAATGCATAGTGAAAGGAAAACCACACCATAATAATAACGATGGGAAGGAAACACAGTAGCCATAGAGCAATGTCAAGGATTAGCCGTTGTCTGGGCTTGAGGCGACTGTAAAAGGTGTCTATCCTCACGTGCCCCTCGTGAAGGATGAGATAGGCACCTCCCAGAATTATCATACCGCCGCCCAACATGTAGCTGACATCGTACGACCATACTGTGGGGGCGTTAAACACATACCGCGCTATGACCTCATACGCCATAGTGAAGACAAAGGCCAAAATTAACCATCTTATTCCCCACCCACTCCGCTCAACGAACCAGTCTACGCCCCTTACCATGGTTCTAATGATATCCAGAGCAGACCTATTCACTGACTTCCTCTAAATAATGCCAAGATGCCTTCTCATTTCCAAGCTCGCGCCCCTTCGAAATCAGCCGTCATCTGCGCTAAGTAGTCCCGGTAAACCTTGAGGAACTCATTCTGGTGGTCATAAACCTTAGCGAAGGCTGGATCCTCAGCAGCAAGTTCCTCCCAGAGGGCATCAGCCCCGGTAACAATTGCGTGCTGAATCTCCATGGGCATCTCCAAAAGCTCGATGCCATAATCCTCGTAAAAATCGAATACGTGGGCAGAGTCCCACTCGCTTTCCGTCCAGTAATGGATAATTTGCGCCGTACTCGCCTCTTTAACTATCGCCTGAAGGTCAGCGGGCAGAGCTTCCCAGGCCTTCTTGTTCACCCAGACAAAATAAGTGCACGCCGGGGAGTGGAGTGTTGGGTAGTAGACATATTTCGCGATCTCGTAGAAGTGCATCTCTTTGTTTATCTGGGGAGTACTATATTCGGTAGCGTCTATAACACCCGTTTTCAAAGCTTGATATAGCTCCGCACCGGGTAACGTAACCACTGAGGCACCTAGCCTCTCAAGGACTTTCCCCCAATAGCCATAGGTACGTATCTTCATACCCTTGAAGTCACTTAGCGTCTCTATCTTTTTAGTGCTTACCAGTTCCTCCTCACCCCCCTCATCAGCAAGGAAGGCAAGTACCTTGACGTTATTAAAACCCTTACTGTCATAGAGTTCCTGTAGCAGGTCCATGGCATCGGTCTGGGTAAGCCAGACTAAGTACTCCATCGGATTGGGGCTGAGAGCAAACTGAGTAAAGAGGTCTGCGGCCGGACCAAGCACGCCTGAGCTATCCGTCGGTTGGCCGATGTAAGCCTCTAGAGTACCTTCCTCAATAGCAAAGATTTCATCATATTCCGGTACTATACTGCCACCCGGCAACACGCTGATCTTCAAACGGCCATTGCTCATTGCGTCAATTCTCTTAGCCCAGTCTGACCACGAGTCGAATTGAGGTATGCCTGAGGGGATGGGAGCCTGGCAATTCCACTTAATCACCTCCGGGGGTTGGGCAGGTGCTGGAGCTGGAGCGGGGGCAGGTGCTGGAGCTGGTGCAGGTGCCGGCGCAGGTGCTGGAGCTGGAGCGGGGGCAGGTGCTGGAGCTGGTGCAGGTGCCGGCGCAGGCGCTGGAGCCGGGGCTGGCACCGGTGCTGCACAGGCAACGAGGCTCACAATTAGCAACAATGCCAGCGGGATTAATAATATTTTCTTTTTCATCGATAAAAATTCCTCCATTTAGATTTTGGTCCGCTAAAGATTTACTCTTCTATTGAAAGCTATCACCTCCTTCATCGTATATTTGGGTATTTCACCCTAAATTTTGAGTATGTCACACACGAACACCATATCTACTCTAATGGACAACAAAAACGGATAGAATCATATACGACAATTGTGTATGCATATTTGACACTTCTATATTGTAGCATATTTGTCAACCCCCCTGCCTTGAAAAATTCGAGTTTCGTACTCTTTCCCACATCTGAACTTCCCCTCAGATAATCAACATGGCGTCACCAAAGCTATAGAAACGATAACCTGAGGTGATAGCTTCCTGATAGGCTCGATTAATAAGTTCTCTGCCAGTAAAGGCGGTAACCAGCATCAGCAATGTTGACCTGGGTAGATGAAAATTGGTAATAAGCGCATCTACCATCCGGAACTGGTAGCCAGGCAAGATGAACAGGCTCACCCAGCCCTCAAACGGCTGAGTTTGAAGTGGGTTATTGAGCTGGGCCACCTGCTCCAAAATCCTCACGGTAGTGGTCCCCACACAAATAATTCTTCGCCCGTCCCTTTTGGCTTGAGACAACTGACTGGCCACCTTTTGACTGAGCACGCCATATTCGCTATGGACAGGATGCTCAAGCGGGTCATCTTCCCTAACTGGACTGAAGGTATCAAGTCCGATATGCAGGCTAACAAACAAGCAGTGAACCTCTTTCCGCTCTAGCCTTTCAAGCAGTTCGGGGGTGAAGTGTAAACCGGCAGTAGGTGCCGCCACGCTGCCAGCTACCCTAGCATAAACTGTCTGATACCGCTCAGGACGAGCCAGGGGAGCGTGTATATAGGGTGGCAATGGCATCTTCCCTAACCCCGGCAGTAGTGTTTCATCAGAAAACTTTATCACCTTTATTCCACCCTGCCCCTCCTCGATTACTTCAGCCAAAACTTGAGGTGGGTTATCTGCCATAGAATCATTTGCTATCTCAACTTGGGTGCCAGCGTGAAGTCGCTTGCCACGTTTGACCAGTGCTTCCCAGACATTGGCCTCACGTCGTCTCAGCAGTAAAATCTCCACCCTGCCACCAGTATCTATCCTCCTCCCATTAAGGCGAGCCGGGATAACACGGCTATCATTAAAGACTAAAACGTCGCCCTCCCGCAAATAATCAACAATTTCAAAAAACCGGTGGTGCTCTATGGAACCATCACTACGGTTCAGCACCATGAGCCGGGACCGGTCTCTTGGCTCAACCGGTGTTTGAGCGATAAGTTCGGGGGGAAGAATATAGTCAAAATCACTGGTTTTCACGCGTGCTCGCTGCCTCTCAGATGAACTACCCATAAATCATACGTCTTAATTTTACAACTGTTTTACCAATTGTTTCACCTGAGGGCTTGCCCCGAAATAGAATTGAACTTCTGGGCGTGCGGAATGTAGTTAGGATATTTGGGAGGGAGGTATTGCTGCAGAGAATGGGATAACAAAACACTAGATTGTGTAGTCTGGATGTTTGACTATAAAACGTACGCTATATACACTACTGATTATGGTGCCTTTGAATAATCTAACTATCAGTGAAATCCAATTAGGTGACTCGAGATTAAGGGATTTTGTTAAATTTCAATGGCAACTTCATAAGAAAGACCCTTGTTGGACACCGCCGTTAAATGGAGACTTGCTGGGGAATCATTTGCTGGGTCTTAAAGGTTTGCTTACGACAAAGCATCCTTACCATCGCCATGCTGACGTGACCCATTTCATGGTGTGGCAGGGGAAACAACCGTTAGGACGTATCTCCGCAGCGATAAATAAACAATATAATAAATATTACGAATCATCTGTTGGTTTTTTCGGATTTCTTGAGGTAGTGAATGACTATGAAATAGCACGGACATTGTTAGATTCCGCAAGGAGATGGATTGCCGAACGTGGCATGGCAGTAATGAGGGGACCCGGTGAATATTCAAATGCCACACATGAACGTCAAGGTGTATTGATTGATGGCTTCAATTATCCGCCAACAGTCGAGTTGACTCACACCCCACCGTATTATGCTCAATTCTTAGAACGCTACGGATTCCAGAAGGCTAAGGACTATGTTGCCTATTTGTTTGATCGTAATAACTACAATGTATCGTTGCTAAGAAGACTGGCCCAGAAAGTAAGTAAAAATCTTAATATTGAAACAAGGGCGCTTGTACGGGAAAATCTGAAAGCAGAAGTTCGCTTAATTTTGCAAGTCTATAATGAAGCTTGGGTAGAGAATTGGGGGTTTCTGCCTATTTCCGCAGAAGAAGGCGATGTGCTAGCTGATTCCTTACGTTTTATCATAGACCCGGGTCTTGTCCGATTTGCTTTTGTAAATGGGGAAACCGCAGCGGTAATGGGTGTTATTCCTGACCCCAATTATGGTCTACGTCCTCGATGGCGCTGGTATGGTGAGTCTGATTTAGTAAGATTTATCAGATTGTTTCTTGTACGCAAGCGTATACACCGTGCTAGAGCCATGTTTTTTGGGATAAAACCAAGATTTAGATATTTGGGAATTCCGGCGCTCCTAGCACACGAAGTTGCTGACTACTTTTTACTGCGGCATTATCAAGAATGTGATGCGTCATTAATCCTTGAAGATAATGAACCTATTATTAAAATCATCAACCTTTTTGGTGGCAAATACTACAAGAGATGGCGCATTTATGATTTGCCTTTAAAGTGATTGTTTAACTCCACTGGTAACAAGTCGTCATTTTGTTTAATGCCTTATGGGCTAGATTTTCCGCCAGCATACGAAGCGAAAGGGGCCTACTTAGAAGCCCCTTTCCGCTTAGTCGCCTTGTGTCTGCCTGCTAACGCTAGGCATCTACTTGGTGTGAATGATAATGTTCCCACCGCCAAGCTGAGCATGGATTGCTTGGTAAATGGGGTCTGTTTCGGTGTCTATGCCTTGCCATATCCTGATGGTGAACTCGTCCGGCTGTCCTCCCGTCTTATCACCATCCTTGGCCAGCACTCTGAAGGTATAGAGACCCTCGCCGTTGATGGTACCTTCGCCTTGGAACTGGGCACTAGCGCTGCTGACTACCAGCCAGGTCATGTCACTATCCTTCAGGTTGATATCACCGACGTGATAGTGGAACTCCAGGTTGCCAGCCGCCGCCTCTTGCTTATATTTTATGACAAAGCCGAAGGTAGCCTTCCCCTCCGATTCAAGGTCTCTCTTGAGGTTACCCGGGGCTGACCAGAACCAGCCTCCTCCAGTGGCAGAGCCTACATCAGGATCGTAGACCACAACCATTGTGGTGTCACTGGATTGAGCACCTCTATCATCGGTGACGGTCAGGTTTACATCATAGATGCTAACAGCAGTATATGTGTGGGAGACTAAAACACCGCTGCCGGTGGTGTTATCCCCGAAGTTCCAGTCATAGCTTACTATAGTCCCGTCCGGGTGATACGAGGCACTCCCATCCAGTTCAACGCTGTAGTCTACCTGTGCCAGATACGGGCCCCCGGCATCGGCTACTGGCACGGCTACTGGCTCTCCGATGAAAAATGGTGACAGGCTAGCAACCTGACCATACACGATGTTCTCGACCGTGTCCACAGACGTCGTGACATCCTCCCACACCGAGCCATTCCAGTGAAACAGAACGAGGCTCTCCTCGTTAGCCACCTGTGATTCGTCATAGCTGATGCCCACAGTGATAAGGCCACTGTAGTTGGCCGTGGTGGTGATTTCGATGAAGTTTCCTTCGATGACATAGAAATCGGACGGCGTCGGTTCGACCGGGTTCTCCGTTAATGTGGTCGCGGTGGTAGTTCCGCTTTCGTTAACCGTCGGGAAGGTCACGGTTCCACTCTCCAGACTGACGGTCACGTTGGAACCAACCGGCGTATTGGTCCATGGGCTTACCTTCACCAAATAAGCATCTCCATCAACAGCGCCGTAGGAATATGTATCACCGACAAGGATGTAGCCACCATCCGTCGTCTGCTCGACAGAACGGGCACAATCGTAATCACTGCCGCCGATGATTTTCTCCCACTCTTTATTCCCCGAGGCATCGGTCTTGACCAGGTAGGCATCCCCGTTCTCATCGTAGGAACCTGTACCACCGGCAATGATGTAGCCACCATCCGTGGTCTGCTTGGCAGAAAAGCCATCATCCCAACTACTGCCGCCGAATGTCTTCTCCCACGTTTTATTCCCCGAGGCATCGGTCTTGACCAGGTAGAAATCGGTCTGGCCCGCACCGTAGGACTCTGTCGCACCGGCAATGATGTAGCCACCATCCGTCGTCTGCCGGACAGATTCGGCATACTCGTAATCACCATCGCCTAATGTCTGCTCCCACTCTTTATTTCCCGAGGCATCGGTCTTGACCAGGTAGACATCCCCGCCCACGCCGTAGGAAATCGTAGAACCGGTAAGGATGTAGCCACCATCCGCGGTCTGCCGGACAGAATAGGCATGGTCGTAATCACTGCCGCCGAATGTCTTCTCCCACGTTTTATTCCCCGAGGCATCGACCTTGATTAGATAGAAATCGGCCAGGCCCGCACCGTAGGAAGTTGTCTCACCGGCAATGATATAGCCACCATCCGTGGTCTGCTGGACAGAATAGGCTTGGTCGTAACCACTGCCGCCGAATGTCTTCTCCCACGTTTTATTTCCCGAGGCATCGGTCTTGACCAGGTAGAAATCGGCCTGGCCCGCACCGTAGGACTTTGTCGCACCGGCAATGATGTAGCCACCATCCGTCGTCTGCTCGACAGAACGGGCATACTCCAAATCACTGCCGCCGAATGTCTTCTCCCATGTTAGATTCCCCGAAGTATCGGTCTTGACTATATATAAATCGTACAGGCCCGCACCGTAAGAGAGTGTCGTCGCGGCAATGATGTAGCCACCGTCCGCGGTCTGCCGGACAGATTCGGCAAATTCGAAATCACTGCCGCCAAGTGTCTTCTCCCATTCTGTCTCGGGGGGAGGATTATTGGCTAAGATTGGGCTGGTGCCCAATCCAATGGATGTCGTCACTACCAGCATGACACTGACTAGCACTCCACTGATTAGGCTTTTGCTCAGCCATTTATATTGCTTCATCTGATACCTCCTTTCTGGACTGAAAAACCCTTTACTAATTTGCTGTCTTGAGTCTGGACACACCCGAACTGTGCATACGCATCACCTCCTCGGCAAAGAAACAGGCACCAGTAACCACGTTTGATTTAGCGGTTACGGTGCCCCTTTTCATCACCACACTCCTAATCCAATATGCTATTTTGAGGTACTTCACGTCAGGTTACATATCAGGTTACACGTCAGGTTACACATCAGGTAACTTAATTATAGTTCTTTTAGTTAGCTTGGGAAGAGCTTGTTTTCTAGAACATTGTTCCTCCTATTCGTTAATATAAATGATGAATAGGAGATGAACTCCTGGGCATGCGGAATGCAGTTACGACTTTGGAGAGAGCAGTAGTATTAAGTATGAGGCTCAAGTAACACTTCGTCATAATGTTTAATTGTTATACCGCAATTCATTTCTTATTTACAGTAGGTGCTGTGGACAGACGGAGATAGTAATGATACCATATAGCTGCCCCACTTGAGTGAGGAGTTAATATATAGATTGATCAATTAGTATTGGTTATTGGTAATAAAAAGATAAACCAGACAAATGCTTGACAGACGATAGTTACGTAAAAAAAGAAAGGAGCGGTTATGGCTATGGATATTTACCAAATTATGCTTCCAGACAAAATTCGTTTTGGTGTTGCTTGTCTGGATACCATTGGCGATGAGGCTAAAGAGCTAGCCGCTAAGCACGCTATTATTATTACCGACCCCGGGGTTTATAAGGCTGGAGTGGTAGACCCGGTTAAGGAACAGCTTTCTAGGGCTAGGCTTTCTGTGGATGTTTTTTCTGAAGCAGAGCCAGAACCAACTTTACCTAGGTTAAATGCCATAGCTGGAGAGCTTCGTAAGTACAATTACGACCTCTTGGTGGGCGTTGGTGGTGGCTCAAGTATAGACACAGCCAAGGGGCTCTCTGTCCTTTTAGCCCATGGTGGCAACGGTCAGGATTATTTGGGTGTTAATAGAGTGCCCGAACCCGGCATCCCAATTTTTGCCTTGCCAACAACCGCCGGAACAGGGAGTGAAGTGACAATGATTGCTGTTTTTGGCGACCCGGAGAAAGAGGTTAAATCAGCAATCGTAAGTCCCTGCCTGCTGGCACGATTGGCTCTGGTTGACCCATCACTAACCTACGGATGTCCGGCAAAGGTGACTGCAGCTAGCGGAATGGATGCTCTGGTGCACGTTATTGAATGCTATACCGGCGTCAAGGCCAACGACTTTAGTGATGCTTTAGCTCTCGAAGCGATGCGACTTATTGTCGGTAACCTCAGAACTGCGGTCAAAAATGGCTCAGATAAGGAAGCACGCCAGTGTATGTCTGAGGGGGCACTCATCGCCGGCATTGCCTTCGGGAACTCCGGTGTCACCGCTACTCATGCTCTTGCTTATCCCCTTGGTTCGCGCTTTCATGTGCCCCATGGAGTGGCCAATGGGCTTTTGTTACCATATGTAATGGAGTGCAACCTGTCCGCCAACCTCCCTAAATTCACGGTCATCGCGAAGATACTGGGAGTGGAAACGGGGGGACTGTCTCTACAGGAGGCAGCCGAAAAAGGAGTAGAGGCGGTCAAAGCGCTTGCTGCTGATATAGGTATTCCCACACAGCTGCGGAACCTCGGGGTACCCAAGGAAGCACTGGAGGAAATGGCGGTAGCGACTATGGATGTTAACAGGATCCTGGCTAATAACCCGAAGCCGCTCACTTTGGATGATGTCAGGCGCATCTGGCAAAATGCTTGGTAAGTCCGTGCTCTAGTGGCGGCTGTGTCTAGGGTGAAATCAATTCAAGGTATTGAGATAAAAGCAAAAAATTCGCAGCATATAAGACTTTGAACCAACTAAACTCAATGGCAGAGAGTGCAGGAGCGCCCGATGGTCGCCAGTCCTGATATATTGATTTTTTGTCTCACTTGTTTCAAAATGGCGAAGATAGTAATCGATGTCAATGAGGAGGTGATAGCCCGGAAAAAGACCAGCTGCCTTCTCAGCAGCGGGGCTGGGTTCGAATCCCGTCACACGTTCCACTAGCGAGAAAAGGGATGCTTGCCTCGCCAGAACTAGAAATTGGTATATGAAGCCGCTGAGGTGGCTCAAAGACAGCGTCGTTTCGTCTTTATCTCACCACCTATAATACTTTTAATACTTTCCAGGCCACAATTTGATATAATTTTAAACATATCGTCTGTGTTCAGGTCATCAAGATTAAACTAGGAGGTACATTATGGCACATAAGGTTGGCATGGTTCATTCAGTGGCTTCGCTGGTTCCGATGTTCAACGAACTGGCCGCGGAGCTTTTACCGGGCGTGGAGGTCATCCATCTGGTAGACGAAGGTCTGCTGAAGGACGTTCTAGCCAGCGGACAGTTGACCCCAAGTATGGCTCGACGTCTTGGCCTGTTAGCCTCATTCGCCGAGGAGTCCGGCGCCGAGGTGGTGATGCTCACCTGTTCTTCCCTAGCCCCTCTGGTTGATGAGTTCAAAGACATGGTCAAAGTACCCTTATTGAAAGTGGATGAGGCTATGGCTGATGAAGCAGTGGGGCTTGGTGAGCGCATCGGGGTCATCGCTACCGCCTACACTACCTTAAAACCTACTTCGGACCTAATCAAAACGCGAGCAGCTTTACAGGCAAAGAAAATAGCTGTTGAGACGGTGCTCTGTGAGGGGGCCTTTGAGGCCTTACGTCGCGGGGACTTAGAATCGCACGACCGCATTGTTAAGAAAAAGCTAAACGACCTGATGGGGCAGGTGAATGTGGTTGTGTTGGCTCAGGCCTCGATAGCTAGAGTGGTGGCCCAAATTCCTGAGAGTGAACGCAAGGTGCCCATACTGTCCAGCCCCCGCCTGGGAGTGCAACGTCTCAAGGAAAAACTGGAAAGCCTTAGTAAATAGGTGCAGGGCCTGGCCCATTAGATATGGGTCACCATTGTTGTTTTAAGTTTCGTTGAC
>Ga0209979_1002114_pt1 | contig 19690 bp, 19 predicted proteins | sample AnhtaG_FD_183114 | JGI IMG/M metagenome (GOLD analysis project Ga0209979, IMG submission 183114) | Deep subsurface microbial communities from Anholt, Denmark to uncover new lineages of life (NeLLi) - Anholt_01485 metaG (SPAdes) (version 2) | ecosystem: Environmental > Aquatic > Marine > Oceanic...
CTCTGTTTCTACGATATTATATGCCACTCGTATTCCAGAGTAAAGAACCTCAACCTGGCAGGCGGGCCACTTTCTTTTGGTGCCCGGAGCGGTTGTCAAAGGTCTTGACTCGTTGCACGAAACGCTATTCTGTGCAACAGATGGCTGGCTACTGCTCAACCAAGCAAGGAGCTCTAGACCGAGACACTGGAGGCAAGAAGGAACTGTAATGGCAAGGTCAGGGAGCAGGGCTTCGGATTCTGAGGCATCCAATATTTATAGGGCCCAAATGCCCCACTTTTGCAGACGACATACACTGCAAAAATGGTGTCATGAAAGCGCGGCCTTCCTGCGAGCATGATGGAACTCAGGAGGTGCCGCGATGCCTTTACGCAGGATTGGATTTGCACAAAAGGTTCCTTGGTGACTGCCATGAACGCTGAGGGTGAGATCATCGGGCAGAGGAAATAGTCTACTAACAGGGAGGTGGTCCAACTGCTCAACAGGTTTGGTAAACTGGTAGAGGTGGCCATCGAGGCTACTCCCAGCTGGTACTGGCGTTCATCACCTCTGCCATCAATTGGTGCTGATTGCCTTAGGCGGATGCACGACAAAAGTTTGGCCAGCTTCGGCCTGTTTAGGACACTAGCTTTAGCCAATCACCGGAATTGTCTTACACCGGGATAGTTTCTTTTTTCGGCTTGAACACAACCGAGGGACCGAGCTCGCTGGAATAGAGGAAGCCCTCAGCCTCTTTCATATCTCCGTATCTTGCTCTCAGCTCGTCCAAGGGGCCAGCATCCAATGCTCTCATGGGGCATCCATCTACACAGACAGGGTTCTTGCCCTCTCCTAGCCTGTCAAGGCAGAAATGACACTTTTGCATTTTGGCATTTTCCTCGGCACCAAATTGGGGGGCATCGTAGGGACATGCTTGGAGGCAGAGGTCACAGTTATCCTTGCCCTGGCACTTCTCGCTGTCTACTACTACAATACCATCCTCCTCCCTCTTGAGGATGGCATTGACGGGACAAGCCGACACACAGGCTGGTTCAACGCAGTGGTAGCAGGGTGCGGCCAGAAACGCGACAAATAACTGAGGGAATTTGCCCCTCTCTACGGTCATAAGCCTCATCCAACTTGCGGGCCCTGCGGGCACATCATGCCAGTCCTTGCAAGCCACGATGCAGCTACAACACCCGGTGCAACGGATCTGGTCAAAGTAGAACCCCATCTGCATAGCCTGCCTCCTATATCTTTTCCACCTGGACTAGCACTGTATTGTAGTAGTAGGCCCCGCCCGGTGAGTGCCTATCCCTGATGAAGATGTTGGGGCATCCCCCCCTGTCTACACCTCTCTCATCGGGGCTGAAGACACCGCCCTCAGCGAGATGAACTACGCCCGGCATGATCCTCTCCGTCACCTCAGCCCGAATGATCATCTCCCCCAGATCGTTAAACACCCTCACCTCGTCCCCATTACAGATGCCCCTGGCCTGGGCATCGATGGAATTGATCCCTACTGCCTGTGGCTCGAGGTCCCTTAGCCAGGGGACATTGTCAAATTGGGTATGCACCCTCCTCTTGAGGTGAGTGCTGATGAGCTGAAGGGGATACTTCGTAGCCAGGGGGTCCCTCGGGCCCTCCCAGGCCTCGATATATTTTGGGATGGGGGGAACCTCAGGGTTGTTCAGATCTGCTAGTAGCTGGGAGTAGATCTCGATCTTCCCCGAGGGGGTGGGGAAGGGATTGTTCTGGGGGTCCTCGATCTGCTTTTTGAAGGATACTAGTGGTTCCTCAAGCTCAACCCTGTGGATTCCTTTGCGCTTGAACTCTTCGTAGTTAGGGATGTCGTTGGAGGATGCCACAATCTCCCTCAGCCACTCCTCGTCTGTCTTGTCATTGTAGCCCTCGATACCCAATCGGGGTGCAAGCTCGGTGCATATCTCAAGGTCTGACTTTGATTTGTAGAGCGATTCGATAGCCTTATTGGCGTAGACATAGTAGGGTGCCCCCAGCCAGGGGACGCCCACATCCTCCCTCTCGAGAAACGTATTTACAGGCAGTAGCACATCGGCAAACCTGGCGGTGGCTGACATAAACTGCTCGTGAACGGCGATAAACTCGAGCTTCTTCAGGGCCTCAACAGCCTTATTGGTGTTCAGGAGCTGATTCACGGGGTTACCGCCCATGAAGTAGGCCAGTTTTATGTCGACGGGATAGCCGCCCGCTTTTCCCTCGAGAATGGCATCCCATACCTTTGAGCCGTGTATTCTGGCACTTGAGGGATTGGGGGCTGACGGGTGGGCTAGGCTGTCCTTCCTTGGCGGGGCGTCTGCGAGGACTCGGTTTTTGCCCACAGGCATGCGCGTCATGTCTGGGGTGCTGGGGTAGGCCCAATCCCAACCGGCGGCATTGCCCCCGTGGATACCCACATTTCCCGTCATCGCGGCAAGAGTGATGGCGGCCCGGTGATACTGCTCTCCGTAGGCACTCCTCCCCGGGCCCCAGCTCGCAATCAAGAATGCTGGTTTGATGGTTGCATACTCTCGAGCAAGGTTCTCAATAGTGGGGGCAGGCACACCTGTGATGGGTTCGGCCCACTGTGGTGTCTTGGGCACCCCATCTTCGACACCTGTAACATAGTCCCGAAACTGGTCAAAGCCGATAGTATAGGTATCGAGGAATCTTTGATCCTGGAGGTTGTCCCTAATCATGACGTAGGCCATGGCTATGAGCATAGCAGCATCGGTGCCCGGTAGGATGGGTATCCACTGGGTTGCGAGGGTGGCTGTGGTGTTAGTATACCTGGGGTCGACACAGACAATCCTGCTCCCCGCCTCCTTTGCCTGGGCCAGGAGGAAGCTGGTACCGGTATCCCATATTGTATCTGCCGGGTTCCATCCCCAGAGGATAAGGAGGCGTGAATTGGCGAGGTCATCGCGGGTGTTTCCGGTCCACATAGTGCCATAGGTGGAAATGGAGGCGAAGATGGAGCCCTCGTTTGATACATTGCCCCAGCTAGTGGTGCAGCCCCCGAACATATTGATCAGTCGATAGCCAGCCCGGCCGCCTCCATGCAAAAGGCCAGCATTGCCGCTGCCGCCGTACAAAATGGCGGAATTGCCATGGTTAGCTTTGACTCGTTTCAGCTCGCCCGCAATGATATCAAGGGCTTGGTCCCAAGAGATTCGCTCGAATCTGCCCTCCCCCCTGGCACCGACTCTCTTCATGGGGTACTTGAGGCGGTCGGGGTGGTATACCCTCTGGCGAAGGGAGCGGCCCCTCAGACAGGCGCGATACCGCTCATCACCCTCAATTCTGATAATGACTCCCTCTTTGACATGGCCCTTGAGAGGACACCTCCCCCCACAGTCATGTAGACATGCCGTTGGTACAATCTTTACCTCACTCTTTGATTTCAATCGCCACCTCCACGCTGTATTTTCTCAGGTCTCCAGATGCCGAAGCTACTCCAGATTCTCCAGCAGCGCCTAGAAAAGGATCTAACAATGCCCCAGGTCGCTATTACACAACGTGCTACCTCATCAATCCCAGGTTGCGCAAGCGTATCTCCTCCCATTCCTCGAAACTGGAGGGAACATCGAACCACTCTTCTGCGGATACCGGCACCAGTTCAATGGCATCTACAACTGCACTTTTCCCTGAACCATTCGGCCCCCATACTGCGAAGTTCCTGCCGTTTGGATTCAGCTGCAGATGGAGAATGCCACGAACGTTATTAATCTCAAGTTCAAGCACTCTCATGATGTCCCATCTGACGTCAACCTGATTGCCTCAGTAACTATCTTTTGTTTGGTTAAGTCACCCCTCGAAGCCAGCTGCCTTAGCTTTTGAATTGCGTTACTGTCGAATTCCTCTCGTTTTTCAATAATTGCGAACATCTCGTCCAAGATCTGCTCGACAAGCGATTTTGGAATAGCATTTTCCTCTCCCACTGGCCTCAGCCCCATGAGAAGTGTCAGCACGGTATACCGGCCGCTGTCAATCGAGTCGCCAGCCAATCGGCCCACCAACGCCTCTGGTGCTCAATTTACGTTGGTCAAAGACCAGTAACCAAGGTCCCTCTATTGCGGCAACGGTTTAGGAAGGCTGGGCGAAAAATACTTGCATGAGGCTCGTGCGCCCAACTCCCGCACAGTAAACCTAGCACAAACCCAGCTAGCTGTCAAATTGGGGTTTGGAGCCCTCATCCTCAGGGAGTGTCTTTGCGATGAGAAATCAGTGCTCCGCCGTAACGAGTTGCACATTTCGTTATTCGGTGCAATCGGGTCTTCTGAATTAAGTGAAGTGGGGGTGGGGACGGCAGCGGATCATGGCCGGTCGTTCATTGCTGCTATATTGAACACTTTGGACTTCTGTTGGACTACGAACGATGGGGCTTCGTTTCCTCACTCAACAAGACAGGCAAATGTTGGGTGACCCAGGAGAAGCTCCGTGCCAACGGAGATGGTTTCAGCTTCCACGAGTTACTATCGCTCCAGCCTTGCCCCGTAGATGTCAAGGTTGTCGTTGCGCATGTCCTGCCAGACCACAATATCCCCTGAAATAGCCGGGTGCACCTGCCAAGCTGAATCAGTACAGATGGAGAACTCGGTAGCGGTGGCCAAGTCATAGCCGTAGATGTCAAGGTTGTCGTTGCGCTTGTCCTGCCAGACCACAATGTCCCCCGAGATGGTAGGGAGGGACTGAGTAGCTGGGTTGGTACAGACAGGGAACTCGGTAGCGGTAGTCAGGTCATAGCCGTAGATGTCGAGGTTGCCGTTGCGCTCATCACACCACACTACAATTTCCCCTGAAATGGCAGGATTGTACTGGTCAGCTGGATTAGTACAGATTGCGAACTCGGTGCTGGTGGCAATTGGGACGCCCAATGGCACCGTTACGTCTTCTCTTCGCCAACAGAAACGCTGCACCGCTCGTGTGGAGCAAGCCTTATCTAGGCAAAGGCAAACACTCCCTTGGTCGTTTGTTCACTATTTGCCCCAAAGAGTAGCTATTCGGATTCCGCCGAGACCTTCTTGTGTCAAAGCAGCCGACTTCTCGGAAGGATTTGCCTCTTGTGGGGAAGGCAATGCCAGCTGAACGTTCTGGCTTTTTGTTGAGCTTCGACATTTGGCGTTGCATTACCATCCGGTTATCAGCAAGGTTAGCAAAGCGCCGGCCCTGTCAATAGTTAGCAGGCTCCCTGTTTAAGTCCTTGCTAACCTTAACCTCCTTTTCCAATTCTGTAACTACTTCATGAACGCACGCTGGATGCCTTACGACTAGAAAAAGGCTTTCCCACCGTTAGGCTGACCCGCAATAAAAGGGTGTACTTGGCTGAGGATGTTTTGTCCGGGCTCAAAAAGAGGGCATCGGTCACCCAAAACTACGGTTGAAAACGGCTGAAAAGGCGGTGAGAGCCGCTGAAAAGTGCATCACAGGAAGGAACTTTTTGAAGAGGTATCCCCCGTAGCCCCCCAGACATATCCGAAGCTAAAATGGCGCGGCCTTGCCCTAAAATGCCCTGAGAGGGGGCAAAACAAAGGATAGACAAGCATTTCCAATAGGGAAAGGACGAGCTTGTGGCTCCCTTAAGATACTTTAGTGCACACCTTCTCGGGCTGACCGCCCAGCTGGATAGCACCTCCTACAAGCGCAGATGTAGATCACCATAAGGAGTAAGCCGAGCACCCCGTCCATTACGGCTAGGTCCGCAATGTTGGTGGCTATCGGCCCGACCCTGATAAAGTCCGTTACCCCACCTTGAACTGCGGCCTCGCCAATGTTCGACAGCGCGCCTCCCGCTATCAAGCTCACGGGCAAAGCGAGCAGTGGCCAGTTGGTGCAGAGTTTGCGTAGTAGGACCAAAACGCATAGAACGCCAAGGACAGCAAGCGGCCCAAAGACCACAGCGGGTGCTCCAATATGGGTGCCAATGAAGCTGAAAGGCGCCTCAATCGTATCTGCAGCCGCCAACTTAGTCAACTGGTCGGCCAGTGCAACTACCGGCATGATGCCAGCGAAACACAATACCTTGAACGTGTTGTAGAATGCGCCATTGTCAGTTGGCATAAACCCCAGCCGCGAACCTTTCGTTCATAAGGAACAGGACCTTCAGGGCCAATTGCGAGGTCAATCTAGTACTTTGGTACTATTGTACTCTGGCGATAAACTAGCAGAGTTGGTGACGCTTGTCAAGCGCTTAGGGGCATTCAGCCACGCTGAGCTCATAAAATCATGCTATATGATGTTTTATTGTCTTATTTTATCTATTCTTGGCGCAAAAGGATACCCTTCCCCAACGCCACTCTGAGAATGAGTTTCTTGGGTCTGACTCTTGCGGAGTATAGAGACAAAAAAGGCAGATGGAAGGCAAAACTAGGATTTCGAGATGCCAAAGGGTATGTCGCGTTTGTCGCCCCTATAAAAAGGCTTATTTTGAGTTCTTGCAGGCTATGAAAAAGGTGGGGAAAGGGTGATGCCTAGCCCCAGGAGGGGGGTCTGCCCCTGGAAGAAACCGTCTGTGGAGCCTCACAAAACTATCCCGTGAATTTATGGGGGTCCTTGCATAGGCGGGGCATACTCTGGAAGTCCAAAGGCCTGTTGTGTCAATAGAGACTCTTGCTGGGCAGGCATTCTTGGGCGGCTGAATGCGACCCTGCTATCGGCCTATTGACAGACGCGAGTCTCTGGTGCTAGTGTATTGCCACCTACTCGGATAAGATTCTCCCAGAAGAACATCCCCCATAAAATTGCCCCCTTTGTAGTCGGCCCCTGGCTCTGATGGAAGATGTGATTGAGGAGGTGGGATGCACCTCGCAAGACGTATCCTGTTGAGGCGTAGGAGGGTCCCCCACCGGGGGTAAAGATGTTGGCTACGTACGCGTCCCAGCGAATCGCCTTTGCTGGCGCTCCCGCAAACACAGAGATAACTATCTCCGTCAATGAGGTTTAGAGAATGAAATGTCCAAAATGCCAGTTTGAAAATAGGGAAGGGGCAAAGTTCTGCTTAAGATGTGGCACCCCACTGGGATTGGCTTGCCCCAGATGTGGGCGCAGCCTCAGCTCCGGGGCGGTCTTCTGTGATGAGTGCGGCTATGATCTGAGGCGCCCAGCCGAAGCTGTCAGTGCGTTTGCCGGGAGTCGGGCCGCAGAATTAAGAGGTCTAACTAAGTTTGTGGGCCGCATACCGGAGATGGAACACCTGATGGTGTGCTACCGGCAGGTGAAGGAAGGGCAGGGGCAGGTGGTGGGAATCGTGGGCGAGGCCGGTGTGGGGAAATCGAGATTGCTCCTTGAGTTCATGCGGTCGAGAGAGGGCCAGGACCTCACCTACCTTGAGGGGAGCTGCATCCATTACGGCGAGACGCTGCCCTATTACCCCTTCATCGAGATGGTGAAGCGATACTGCGGTATCGAGGATACCGACCGCGAGTTCATCTACCGCAAGAAACTCAGGGACACGGTATCGGGACTCGACCCCGCCTTTGAGGGCACCCTCCCCTTCCTCGAGGACCTGCTTTCGCTCAAGGTGGAGGATGAGGCCTATGCCCGCATGGAGCCCGACCAGCGGAGATGGAAGACCATGGATGCCGTCAAGACCCTTTTCATCAGGGAAAGCCAGGAAAAGCCCCTCATCCTGGCTATCGAGGATATGCACTGGATAGACAAGAGCAGCGAGGAACTCCTCACCCATCTCATCGAGGGCATTGCCAATGCCAAAATCCTGCTCCTTTGCCTCTATCGCCCCGAGTACCGCCATCGCTGGGGAGAGCTTTCCTACTACTCAAGGCTTGGGGTGGACCAGCTCTCGCCCACAAGCAGCGCCGAGCTCGTTGAAGCCCTTCTGGAGGAGGGAAAGGTCGCTGACGACCTCAGGGACCTGGTCCTGGGCAAAGCGGGAGGCAATCCCCTCTTCGTCGAGGAGTTCACCCGGAGCCTTCTGGACATCGGTGCCATCGGCAGGTCCGATGATAAATACGTCCTTACCAGGAAGGCATCGGAGCTAGAGGTGCCCGAAACCCTTCAGGCGGTGATCGCTGCCAGGATAGACCGGCTGGAGGAGACCCTGAAGCGGGTGCTCCAGGTGGCATCGGTGATCGGCAGGGAGTTTGCCTTCAGGGTGCTGAGGGTGATCCTGGAGATGGAGGAGGAGCTGAAGCGGCATCTGGCCAATCTCCAGGGGCTGGAATTCATCTACGAGAAGGCCCTCTTTCCAGAGTTAGAGTACATGTTCAAGCATGCCCTGACCCAGGAGGTAGCCTATAACAGCCTTCTCCTCCAGAGGCGAAAGGAGTTTCACAGGCGGATTGCCGAGGCCGTGGAGGAGCTCTATGCCGAGACGCTGCCCAAATATCTGGGGCCGCTGGCGTACCACTACTATCAGGCCGAGGCCTGGGAGAAGGCCTTCGAGTATATGATGGCTGCCGGCGAGAGGGCAAGATATAGCTATGCCGGTCGGGAGGCCATAGATTATTTCGACAAGGCCATCGAGGTCAGCCAGCGAATCCCGGATGTGGTGAGCAAGGAACAGCTCATGCGCCTGTATGGAAGTAGAGCCAGGACCTGGCGGTCAATGACTGAATATGAGAAAGCGGTGCCTGATTATGAAATGGTGGCGGAGCTTGCCAGGGAGCTGGGGGACAAGGGCAGAGAGGCGCGTGCCCTGATGGACCTCTCCCAGTGCTATGGAGGTGGAGGCGGCCCCATGGAAATGGAGAAAGCGACTGAGTGCCTGGACAAGGCCCTGGAGATAATCAAGGAGACGGGCGACGTAGCCGGCGAAGTGCGCTGGCTGATTCAGGCCGGCGGGGGGAGGGCTGCTTTGGGGCAGCTTGCCGAGGGAGAGGCCGATCTTCAGCAGGCTCTTGGTATGTGCCGGCAGTTCGGCGACAAAAGGGGGATAGGTCTCGCCGTTGGCTTTCTTGGGCTGATGCATAGCTTTACGGGGGACTTTGAGGCCTGTATCAGGGAGGCCCAGGAATCGGCAGATATCGCCTGCGACTGGGGGAACCAGTTCTTGCGTCTGAGCACTTTCCACTGGGTCCTGATGGGATTTGCCGGGCGCGGGGAATACGATGAGGCGTTCAGAGCTCTAGCGGAGGTGTCAACGCTTGCTCCTGAAATCGGCGCCAAGCATTTCATCGTCCTGGTGCCAAACAACTATGGCTGGCTCTACAACGAGCTGTGCAACTTTGAGAAAGCCATCGTTCATGACGAAGAGGGCGTAGAGGTCTCGCAGCGCTATGATGACCCAGAATGCGAGATCTTCAGCCTGCTCAATCTGGTCAGTGACTATATCGGTCTGCGCCAATATGACAGGGCGATGCAGTATCTGGACGAGGTCCAAAAGAAGAGGGAACTGAAATGGTATCGGGAGCGCAGGTGGCGATACGAAATGCACCTGACTAGGTATCTGAGCGAGATCTGGCTGGCCAAGGGGGATTACCCGAAGGCGATGGAATTTGCCGAGGATACTCTGGCGCGAGGGCAGGACACAGGCTCCAAGAAGTACATCGCCATCGGGTGGAAGCTCAAGGGCGAGGTGCTGATGGCTATGGGTCGGCTTGAGGAGGCGGCGGATTGCCTGGAGAAGGCGCGGGAGCTGGCTTCCGTCATCGGGTACCCGCCGTTGATGTGGAAGACGCGCTACTCGCTAAGCCAAGCCCACAAGAAGCAGGGCAAGCCCGAAGCAGCAAAGGCGGAGCTTGAACAGGCGATTGCTGCCATCGAAAGGATGGCCTCAAAAGTGAGCGACGCTGAGGTCAGGGAAACCTTCCTCAGGTCGCAGCCGGTGCAGGCGGTGCGCGAGGAGTTGAAGGCTCTTTAGACGGGTGGTTGCGATGAAATGCCCAAAGTGCGAGTTTGATAATCCAGACGGCATGAAATTCTGTGGCAAATGTGGAGCTAAATTGGAAAGGATTTGCCCGCAATGCAATTTTTCAAATGCACCTGAATTTGAATTCTGTGGCCAGTGACAATCGTCCGCATTGTGCAACGGAGCGTAAGAGCTGAGCATCTCTCGGATACTCGGTGCCCAGACAAGAGTATCCCGAAGGGAAGTCCTTATCCAACAGTCTCTTCAATGTAGCGTAACCGATGCCAAGTTCTTTGGCCGCCCGCCGTCTTGAAATATCTCCATCCGTGAGGCGCTCCAAAACCGCTTTGTAGCGCCCCTCGAAGCCCCGCCTATCCCGCGTTACCCTCGGCCGGCCTATTCTCTCTCTGGCGGGCCTCTCCATGAGTTCTTTCCGAGGGTCTGGATTTGCCAGCAGTGAAAGAGGCCTCAAATCTGCGGTTTCAGGCGGGTATTTCTGACATCCCGATCCAGTGTGCCTGGATGGTCAGATTTGGCAACAAAGGGGGCCGTTTGCCCTTTGTGCGGGTTTTGTAGCTGTGGCAACTGCCACAACACTGGCAGCGCCCCAAATTGACTATGGCCAAAGGGGATTCCTATGCTATAATCAACGCAAGGGACACTGCGTGTGGTCATCTGTAGGCTGCCCAGCGAGGCGGATTTGGAGAGTGCTGGTAAGACTAAGGGAGGAGAGGTATGCTATTCATAACCCTTTTGTCACCGAAGGGAAAGGGAACCGAAGCCGTCAATTATCTAAAGGAGCTTAGGGCCCCGCAAGGCGTCACAGTCCACGCCGTGTATTTCACCTTTGGGCGCTACGACGGCGTGATTGTCTTCGAGACGCCTGACGCAAAGACGGCGATGAGCTTCGTGATGGAGATAGGCTTTGCAACGGACTACACCGTCGAAACCCTTACCGCCGTTCCAGCAAAAGAACTGTGAAAAGTGTCGTGCCTCAGGACTGACTGGGGTTAGACACATCTGCAGAGGGGTTTGAGATGGGGCAACAACAGTGGCGTCCTACGAGACCCGAATTCATATGCCAGGAGCACGGCATCGTGGAACCGAGGCAAGTTGCTGAGGAAATGCGCGAGTTCAAGAATTGCCGCATGACCATCGTACGGATGGAGCGCGCGGTATGTGGGCGCATGCTCGCAAGGGATGACCCTGAATGGAAAGAATTGAGGCGATTGTGGGCCAAGACAGAGAGGGAACAACCGAGGTAGGATGCTTTTGAGACTTTTGCTCCTATTTGTTCTTACGCCACTCGTTGAGCTGGCAATTCTTGTCTATTTGGGAACCGTCATAGGCGCTTTGTACACCGTGCTCATTGTGGTGGCAACGGGTATTCTTGGTGCCGTTATGGCAAGGCATCAGGGCTTGGCGACCCTTTCTAGAATTCGCAGCAGCATTGAGCGTGGAATCATACCCTCCAACGAACTCTTTGACGCAGCCTTGATTCTCGTAGCAGGTTTGTTGCTGCTTACACCGGGAATAATTACAGACATTGTCGGGTTCGCGGTGTTAGTTCCTCAAACAAGGCGTATCATTGGAAGGTGGCTTCGTAGCTTGATACAGCGCAGGATTCAGAGGTAGGAGATTCGCTATTGGGAAGTGCGGTAGGTTTCTGGAGAGAGGGCTGTGAAAGGTTATCGAACGCCATCGTGGTTCCGCACGAAGGGACTTCGCAAGAAGAGCCGAGTCAAGGCTGAGAGCAACAAGCCTAAGACACCCAAATCTAAGAAGGCGAAAGGGGGGTGACGAGGAAGCGTAGAATCGGATAAGGAACGACAAATTGTAGATTCTATCTGAGGAGGCAGGCTATGGCGTTGGAAACAGCAAGCGTGATTATGGCTCCAGATGGCGACCCAGAGAAGCACAGGGCGTCGATTAAGACCGAGAAGCTCGACGTCACAGTAGTAGTGGTTCAGTTGATGAACTTCGACCAAGCCGCCAGCGTGTGCAAAGACCTGGTTGAAAAGGAAGGCGTCCAAGCCATCTCTCTCTGTCCAGGCTTCACAGCCTCTGGCGTGGCAAAGGTTGCCGAAGCCGTTGGTGAAGGGGTTCCCATAAATGTGGCGCGGGGCGATGTGCCCAGCCAGCGGATTTGGAGGGTGAGTGTCTATGGATATTCTTGAAATAATTAGGACTAGAAGGAGCATTAGAAAATACGAGCCAGAAGCCATCTCCGAAGAGGAAATAAGCAAGATCCTGGAAGCAGGCAGGTGGGCACCGTCAGCGGGTAACAGTCAGCCTTGGAGGTTCATAGTCTTACGGAGCGAGGACATGAAGAAAAAGCTGGCGGACACACTCACTTGGGGGAGATTTCTATCGCAGGCTCCCTTGGGGATTGCGGTAACCGTAAATCCAAGAGCGTCAAGCCACCCTGTTGAGGATGGGGCAGCAGCAACGCAGAATATGCTTCTTGAGGCTCATTCGCTGGGTCTCGGAGCGTGCTGGATTGGGACTTACGGTAGCGGAAATGAAGAAAGCGCAAAGAAGGTCCTTAATGTTCCCGAAGATGACAGGCTCCTTTCCGTTATCGCCATAGGTCACCCAGCAGAATCTCGCCAAGGGACAAGGAGAAAACTAGACGAGGTAACTTTCACCGACAGGTATGGGAGCCGATAATGGAAATTTCCGTTAAGTCCCAGATTGCCTAGGTGATATTATGTTTAAGCCCAGCCAAGGGATTTGGAGAGGGCAAGAAGGATAGTTTGATGACCCAGCCTATCCGCACGGCGTTTTCAGGTTCAAGACGCTCACACCCGTTGTGTTGCATGAAATGGCTAATTGGTCACCCTGAACTGTTGGATGGGACTGGATAGAAGACAATCGACAGCCTACAGTATGCGTTGTGAAGCAGTGCTGAGGTCGGTTGCGACGAGGGCAAGGTATCGAAAAGTAGCAGGAGAAGAGCAACGGCAGTGGTATGAGAGGCTCTGGCCCAAAACGGTCAGCACAAGCCAGAAGAGCGTGCGAAGCCAAGAGGCGAAGGAGAGGAGTGTAGCCAAAGCTAAAGCAGCGGTGCAATTTGGCCTCTTCTAAGACTGCACATTCTGGACTTCTGTTCAACAACAAGCCGAAGTGGCCCTTCAATCCGCTTCTTGCCTGTAAGAACGGCAGGTATTGTTCAACGCCGTCTTGATACTTCCTTTCATAGTATGTTAATATGACCACACTTACCAAGCTAGCATTCACGATCACAGACTGGCTTGCAGAGTAGGCTAATGAAGCATAAGCCCCGGGGAGCTTTTAGATGGATCGGCCTACTGCTAACGCTAGCATTGGTAATCCCCCTCGTTAGCTGTGGAGGACAAGGGGGCACTATCGCTACCCCTACCCCCACTCCAACTCCAACTCCTGAAACTAGCGCTCTTACTGGCACTATCTCATCCCCCACTGGGGAGGTGCTGGTGCAAAAACAGGGCTCCGAAACCTGGATCGAGGCCGTTTCCGGTATGAAACTCGAGGTCTTCTGACCGCCTCAAAACAGGGGACGATGGATCTGCTCTGATCATCTTTTTCGAGGGCAGCGTGATGGAGGTCGAGGCGGATTCTGAGATCCTTATTGATGAGCTGAGCATCGCTGCGGACACTGGTTCAACAACCATCCGGCTACAGCAGATGATCGGCAATACCGTCAACCGTGTGGAACAACTTATCGATCCTGCCTCCCAATATGAGGTAGAGACGCCAGCCGGTTCGGCGGTGGTGCGAGGTACAATCTTCAAATCGCTGGTGAAGAAGAACGGCTACACCACCGTCGAGTCCGAAGAGGGTGATGTGTGGTTCACCGCTGGAGGGGTGACAGTATTGGTAGGCACGGGGATGCAGTCTAGTGCCTCGCCCGGAGGCACACCCTCTGCCCCCTCACCCGCCGCTGCGTCTGTCGGTGGTGGTGGGTGGATACCCACGCCCACACCTACGCCTACACCTACACCTACACCTACGCCAACTCCTACACCAACGCCTACGCCTACGCCTACGCCAACTCCTACACCAACGCCTACAATACAGTTGGCAGTCGCCGTGGATGGGTCTGGCAGTATAAGCTCTGGGGAGTGGCTGGCCGAGAAAACTGGGTTGTACAACGCCATCAACAATTCAAATTGCGTGCCCCGTGACGGCTCGGTGCAGCTAACGGTGATCCTGTTTTAGGGTCCTATATCATATGGCAGCACACCCACAGTCGAAGTCGTAGTTCCACCCACCATCATCACGGACGCCACCTTGGGTGCGGTGCTGACTGCCGTCGGCGACATGACCAAGGGAGATTGGGGCGCTCGCTCGCCTCTGGGTCTGGGTATCCAACTGGCCGCGGAGCAGATCACAGGCGACAACTTGATCGCTGGCGCGAGGCAGATCCTCAACATAAGCACCGACGGAGATCCCAACGTCGACCTTGATGGGAACACTGTTTCGGTGAGGGTTGCTAGGGCTGCCGTGGAATCAGCGCGCAATGCCTCCTTAGTAGCTGGCATTGATGAGATTAGTGCCGAAGGGATCGGCGACATCAGCGAGGGGGACATAGCATGGCTACAGAACAGCATCGTGTTTCCTCAACCCGGTAATATAGCTACAGTTCCGCCTTTCACACCCGGTTGGGTGTACGCGGTTACAGACGCTGGCCAATTCAAGGAGGCCATCGGTGAGAAGCTTGTAAGCTATACCCTGACGGTCAACATCGTCGGCAGCGGCTCGGTCACCAAGAATCCTGACTACTCCACCTATGCCTACGGGACGTCTGTGGAGCTGACCGCGATCTCCGACCATGGCTGGACGTTTGCTGCCTGGAGTGAAGACCTGTCCGGTAGTACCAATCCGGACAGTATGACTATGACAGCCAACAAGAGTGTCACGGCTACCTTTACCGCTCTACCGCCCCCAACCCCGACGGCTGAATAGTTGAGGGTCCTATGCCGTCTTTCTTTAGAAGGGGAACGAGAAGACAGCGGAGGAGGCGCAATCATGTGCTGATTGCGCTCGGGGTCGGATTGCTCTTCACCCTGATCGTCGTCTTCCTCCAGCCCTTCGCCAGCATCGTGTGGCGGCTCAGTGACCAGCTCTTCCTCCCCACATCCCCATCTCCCAACGTAGTGATCGTGGCCATCGATGATGAAAGCCTGGCCCAATATGGCAAGTGGTCGGATTGGCCCCGTTCTCTTCACGCCCAGGCCATTGAAAACCTGAGCCAGGCGGGAGCCATGGTCATCGGCTTCGATATCCTCTTCGCTGACCAGTCCGCCGACGACCCTGAACTGGCTGAGGCGATAGCTGATGCCGGCAATGTGGTGCTTCCGGTAGTGGGAGTTGAGCCCATGCCATCGCCCCAGTCCGAGATTACCTACCGGGATTTCCTCTTCCCTACATCAGCTCTGGAGGAGGCAGCGGCGGCCATGGGCCACGCTAACGTGGCCCCGGATGGCGATGGGGTGATAAGGAGAATTCCTCTTGTGGCGAGGGCTGCTTTCGGTAAGGTGGTTGAAGTAGCTGAGGAGCTCCGCACTTACATCCTATAGGCAACGGCTTTTTAGCTATCGTGCATAAAGAGCACAGAGCGGCCATACGGGCTAAAGTAAAGGCTTCACCCCTATGAAATACAAGCATGTTCTGGGGCCCAGCCTCGATCGCATCCCACAAAACGTCATCTTGTTGACCCGCTTCTAGCCCTCGGATGCAAGACCTTGCCCAAAAGCCTTAAGCCTTATTAGCCCATATAGCTGGAGACGTTTGGTTAGGAAGAAATGTAGGATCACTCAGTTAATAGCATTGCAATTCGTCGTTTTTGCTCCCGTGGTGGCAGCTCGACAAGTGGCCGAAGGCTACGCTCGGTTATGATGGGCGAAGGGAAAGGGTCGCCGAGAGCGGAGAGCATTTCAATGGCTTCTGGAGATAGCTTCAGAAGGCGTAGAATCTGTGTTACTCGTGCTCTTGAGACGCCGATATGACGGGCCAGGTCAGGCTGAGAGGTATATTTGCCCTCCGCTAAAGCCTCTTGCCACTCTTGAGCAAAAATGATAGGATTACGGTGTTGCTTAGAAACCTTAGTGATAGTCTGATGCCTTTTGGGACGTGGCAACTCGAACATCGCTCTGAAAGTTCTGTCTATTGACAAGTTCGGGGCTAATCTTGTTATTTCCTTGCCTCAGTAGAAGCCATGTCAAGTGGCAAGGGTTTCCAGTGGCTACCCCCAAAGAGGCGATTCATGCTCACATGCCATTGGCGCCTTCTCTCGGGGTTATCCCATCTCTAATTCGCTTTATGAACGAGCCCACTGCCAGCGCAGGCTGGTCGCTGCTCTCCAGGATCTCAATGATTCGGCTGCCCAGGATCACTCCGTCGGCTACCTTAGCAACTCGGCGAGCCTGCTCCGGGGTGGAGATGCCGAAGCCAACACAGAGCGGCTGGGAGGTTATGCGCCTGACCTTGGCCACGAAGCCTTCCAGTTGAGCGGGCAAACTATCCCTGGCACCGGTAACGCCGGAAAGCGATACCAAATAGATGAAGCCACGGGATCTGGCGGCTACCAAGCCAATGCGCTCCTCGCTGCTGGTGGGAGCTAGCAGGTAGATGAGGTCCAGCTGGTATCTCTCGGTCAGCGTCTCCAGCTCCATCCCCTCGTCAGGTGGCAGGTCAGGGATAATCAGCCCATCTATGCCTGCCTGGGCACAGGCGCAGCAAAAGGGCTCCAATCCATAATGCAGCAAAGGGTTATAGTAGCTCATGAATATTAGAGGGGTGTCAACCTTTTGACGCAGCTCTTGAGCAACCTCCAGGCATAACTCGGGGGTGACTCCCTGTTGAAGAGCATGGTAGCTCGCTCGCTGAATGGTTGTGCCATCAGCCAGAGGATCAGAGAAGGGGATACCGAGCTCAACCATGTCGCATCCGCTGCCCACTAGGGCGGGCACCAGTTCCAATGTAGCTTCGATGTTGGGGTATCCAACAGTCAGGTAGGCGATTAGTGCCTTATGTGCGGGCTTGGCGAAGACAGATTCGATGCGCCTCATAGATGAACTCCTAGTGTTTGGGCTACGATATCCAGGTCTTTATCTCCACGCCCGCTCAGATTGACCAGGATGATCTGCTCCTTCGATAATTGGCCGGCGAGTCTAGTAGTATAGTAGATAGCATGGGCGGGCTCCAAGGCGGGGATAATCCCCTCTTTTTCGCAGAGCAGGCGGAACCCTTCAAGCGCCCCCTCGTCATCGACGGCAACGTAGCTTGCCCGCCCGCTCTCCTTATAGTAGCTGTGTTCGGGGCCCACCCCAGGGTAATCAAGCCCTGCTGAGATGCTATGTGTCTCCCTTATCTGGCCAGCCCCATCCTGGAGCACATAGGATTTTGTCCCATGCAGCACGCCGATGCTCCCCGCCACCAGGCTGGCGGCATGCTTCCCACTATCAAGACCCAACCCAGCGGCCTCAACCCCGATGAGCTTCACCTTGGAGTCAACGAAGGGATGAAAAAGGCCCATTGCATTGCTGCCACCGCCAACGCAGGCTATAGCGTAATCGGGCAGGCGACCGGTAGCCTCGAGAAGCTGTTGGCGAGCTTCCCTTCCCATGACCGACTGAAAATCGCGCACCATCATCGGGTAGGGGTGAGGTCCAACGACGCTGCCCAGAAGGTAGTGGGTGGAATCGACATTGGTCACCCAGTCACGGATCGCCTCATTGATAGCGTCCTTGAGCGTTTGGCTGCCGCTAGCCACAGGCCGCACCTCTGCACCAAGGAGCTTCATGCGGAAGACATTTAAGGATTGGCGGCGAATATCCTCCTCCCCCATATAGACTATGCACTCCAGCCCCAGCATGGCGCAGACAGTGGCCGCGGCCACGCCATGCTGGCCGGCGCCGGTCTCAGCGACAATGCGTCTCTTCCCCATGCGTTCAGCCAGTAGTCCCTGACCCAGGGTGTTGTTGATCTTGTGGGCACCGGTGTGGGCCAGGTCCTCCCTCTTGAGAAAAATCTTCGCCCCGCCACAGTGCTCGGTGAGCTTGGCGGCATAATAGAGGGGTGTTGGTCTGCCTGCATAATCCCTGAGAAGCGCGGCAAGACGCCTTTGAAAGTCGTCATCCCGTTGCGCCTCCCGGTAGGCCTCCTCCAGGGCTTCCAGTGCAGACATCAAGGTCTCGGGCACAAACCTGCCCCCGAATTGCCCAAAGCGACCAAGCTCATCTGGGAGCTCTTTTTTCGTTCTTAAGCTCTGTTTCTGCCGTTTCTTATCTGCCATCTTCCTCTGCCTTTTTCGTTCTTAAACTCTGTTTCTGCCGTTCCTCATCTGCTTTCTTCACCGCCTGGATAAAGGCTTGGATTTTGGCCACATCTTTTACGCCATCGGTTTCCACGCCGCTGGAGACATCCACACCCCAAGGCCGGACCGATTTGATCGCCTGGCCTACATTCTCCGCGGAGAGACCTCCGGCGATAATCACCGGGAATCTTTGCGAAACCTGCCCTGCCAGCCCCCAGTCAAAGGTTTGCCCCGTGCCACCGTAGCTACCTTCAATATGGGAATCCAGAAGGCAGACAAAAGCTCGTCCCTTCAGCAGATTGTGGCCTATGCTTAGGTTATCGAGGATCTCCTCTTCATGATCCCAGTTTGGCACGTGAATAGCCTTGATAATGGGTCTTTCGATATCCTTGCAGTACTCCCAGGGCTCGTCGCCACTCAGTTGCACCCAGTCGAGCCTACAGCATTCAGCGATCCGGTTCACCTCATGGGCAGCGGTGTTGACAAAGACGCCAACCACCAGGGGAGGGGATGGCAATCGCTTCAGCGGCAGGATTATTTCCGCCGCTTTATCCACAGTCACCTGGCGTTTGCTGGGGGCAAACACCAATCCTACGAAGTCGGCGCCAGCCTCCGCTGCCGCTAGAGCATGGTCAGCTTCACTGATGCCACAGATCTTGACCCTGATCATAGAAGCTCCCTCATCTTTGCTGCCACATCGCTGGCGGTAACAAGTGCCTCACCGACGAGAACGGCATCAACCCCCCATTCCCGCAGACTCTGGACATCAGCTCGATTCCTGATCCCGCTTTCGCTGACCACTATTTGGTCTGGCGGCACCAGGGGACGAAGCCGCTTTGTGGTGCTGAGGTCAATGTCAAAGCTTCCCAGATTGCGGTTATTGATGCCGATGATTCTTGCTCCACTTAGAAGAGCGCTTTCCAGCTCAGCCTCGTTATGAACCTCTACCAGGCATTGCATGCCAAGTCGGTGACTTAGTGAAAGCAGCTCCTTTAGCTGTTCATTGCTTAAAATAGATACGATGAGGAGCAGGGCATCGGCGCCATAGGTGCGAGATTCGTAGACTTGATAGGGATCGAAGATGAAGTCCTTTCTCAGCAGGGGGATTTTCTCAAGCTCCTTTCTAATCGCCGCCAGATGCTCCAGACTGCCCTGAAAGTATCTGCTCTCGGTCAACACCGATACGGCAGCGGCCCCGTTATCGGCATAGGTCTTGGCCAATCTTACTGGGTCGAGGTCAGGACAAATCAGACCTTTGGAGGGGGAGGCCTTTTTGACCTCAGCGATAAGCCGCACCTCATTCCCCCGAAGGGCTGAGGCAAAGTCCAGCGGCGGGGGCTTTTTCCGGCTAAGTGCCTCTAGCTCAGAGAGGGGTATATTCTGCTTTCCTCTCGCCAGCTCCTCCGCCTTGGCCCTAACGATATCGTCCAGGATCATATTGGTGTTTCCTCTCCGAAGCGTTGGCTGATTACGATCAGCCCATCAAGCTTTTCCAATGCTCTGCCGCTATCTACCGCCTGTTTAGCCAGCTCGAGCCCCTGCTCCATAGTTTCCGCCTTTTCGCCGGCCACCAGTGCCGCTGCCGCATT
>Ga0209979_1002115_pt1 | contig 19689 bp, 14 predicted proteins | sample AnhtaG_FD_183114 | JGI IMG/M metagenome (GOLD analysis project Ga0209979, IMG submission 183114) | Deep subsurface microbial communities from Anholt, Denmark to uncover new lineages of life (NeLLi) - Anholt_01485 metaG (SPAdes) (version 2) | ecosystem: Environmental > Aquatic > Marine > Oceanic...
TGAATACCAATAAATCTCAAAACCTTCTAAAATACCAAAAACATACGCTTGAAGATTATTATAGAGATGTCAAAAAAAGAATTGGACCTAAAAAACATTTCATGCCCGCTATTAAATGGATGGTTCGATTAAACCTCTTAAAAAAATCGGAATCTTATCGAAGGCATAAATTTTTCAGGAAAAAAGCTGGAGCGTTTACAATTTCAGAAAATAAACTAATCAGAAAAATCTTAGCAGCGAATTTTAATCAAATAGAACTTCTAGAAAAAAAAGTAGAAAAGTTAGAAGAACTAACAGCAAATTCTTTAGAACGCAAAGAAGAAATCTCAAATGTAAATCAAATTCAATCAGCGTAATTCAATATTAACAAGATGTAAATCTGGCGCTCTTCTTATTTAGACGCAATAAAATGCCTAAGATCGAAGAATCAGTTATTTTTGATTTTATCATTAATTGGATTATTTGCTTTTTCTTATATCGTTAAATAGAAAACAATATAATAGATCACATAAAAACTAACTTAAATAGTGAATTAAATAAAAATTCATAATAAAAGTAAATTTTTCGACATAAATTTAGTCAAAAATGTTAGAAAATGATACAAGGCGAAATTTAATTTACTACAGAGAAATTATACGTAATAATAATAATTGAGGTGGAGTAAGAAAGAAAATGGAAAAATCTGAAAATCATCGGATTGGATACTATGCTTGTCAGTGAGGAATTAACATAAAAAGAAAAGTAGATTGCGATAAGCTCGTTGAATTTGCTAAAGGTTTGGATGATGTCATAATATCTAAAACTCATCCGTTCCTTTGAACAGAGAGTGGGCAACAAGAAATCATAAATGATATAAATGAGAAAAATTTAGATTGTATTGTTGCTTCCGCTTGAACTCCTCGAACTCACGAACCAATTTATAGGGGTTCTCTCGCTAAAACGGATTTAAACCCATATCATTTTCAAATGGTCAATGTAAGAGAACATTGTGCTTGGTGTACGGAAGATAAGGAAGAAGCGTTAAAAAAAGCTAAAACTCTGGTTAATAGCGGAATAAATAGAGCAAAAACATTAAAAGCTGTTCCAGTGAGAACAGTTCCCGTCGAAAAAGCTACCCTTGTTGTAGGTGGGGGGATAGTCGGAATGAATGCTGCTTTAGATCTAGCAAACGAAGGAATTAAAGTGTTTTTAGTTGAAAAGAATACGACCATAGGTGGACGCATGTCACAATTAGATAGAACATTCCCTACCGACGACTGTTCGATATGAATCTGTGGTCCTGTTATGCTCGAAGTCAATCGGAATGAAAATATAGAAATTCTCAGTTATAGTGAAGTGAAAAGAGTTGAAGGTAATGTTGGAAATTATAATGTTACAGTGGAAAAGAAGCCAAGGTTTGTAAACAATGACTGCAACGGATGCGGGGCTTGTACGGAAGTTTGTCCCATAATTTCTTCAAATTACTTCGACGAAAACTTAGGACCGCGAAGAGCAATAGATATAGCTTTTGGACAGGCTGTCCCATTCTTATATGACATTAACAGAGATGTGTGCGTAGAATGCTTTAGTTGTGTTGAAGCCTGTGAATTAGATGCGATAGACTTTAGTCAAGTGCCTGAAGAAGTTACTTTCAAGGTAGGATCGATTATTGTGGCAACGGGGTGGGATATTTACGAGCCATATGGAGAATATGGATATGGTGTGTTCGAAAATGTCATTAACCAAGCCCAACTCGAAAGAATTTTATCTCCAAATGGACCACTAGAAGGACATGTTCACAGAATCTCGGATTCAAAGGAACCCAAGGAAATTGTGTTTATTCAATGCGTAGGAAGCCGGGACACAGAAAGACCTTATTGTAGCGGAGTTTGCTGCATGCTAGCTCTAAAAAACGGAAAATTGCTTAAAGAAGAATTCCCTAACGCTAACATTACCATCTGTTATATTGACATGAGAACTAACGAAAAAGGTTTTGAAGAATATTATCAACGGGCTAAACAATCAGATATAAGAATGATTCGGGGAAAAGTTGGTGAATTTTCTGAAGACCCGGAGACTAAGAATGTAAACATTCGAGTGTATTCGTCGTTAACCGACGAAATAATTAAAATTAGCGCGGATCTAGTAGTTTTATCCACAGCTGCATTACCTTCAAAGGGTACAGAGCAGATTTCACGGGTTTTAAACTTAGACTCTGATAAAAATGGATTTTTAACTGAAAAGCACTTCGGGTTAAACCCACAAGAGACCAAGACAAAAGGCATTTTCATTGCCGGATTTGCTCAAGGCCCAAAAGATATCGCATATTCAGTATCTCAAGCTAGAGCTGCCGCCAGTAAGGTAGCTGAGTTAACAGCTCCAGGAGAAGTAGACATTGAACTAATAATTGCAGAGGTGTCTGAGGATCTATGCATTACATGTAGAAGATGTGAAAAAGCTTGTCCAAAGAACGCAATAACGGTTGTTGATGAAGAAGGGGCAATCGTTGACGAAATTAACTGCGATGGCTGCGGGATTTGTGCTACATGTTGTCCAACTAACGCGATAGATATTAGATACTTTAGAGACTATCAATTATTTACTGAAATTGACGGAATGTTAGAAGGAGGTTAAACAAAATGGAGAACGATTACAAAATTCTAATGTTTGCTTGTTTGAAATGAGGCTATTCTGCTGCTGATCTAGCTGGTGTTTCTCGAATGAAATACACGGCGTCAGTCAAAATCATAAAGGTAAGGTGTACGGGAAGAGTTGACGTAAAACACATCTTATATGGGATAAAAAGTGGGGCTGATGGAGTCATGGTTGTTGGATGACGACCAAATGAATGCGAGTTCAAGCAAGGCAATTTTACTGCTCAAAGACATGTCGATTTAGCTAATAGAATATTGGATTCTAGAGGTTATGGAAACCAACGAATCAATATGTATTGGTTAAGTGGGGCAGAAGCAGATAAGCTTGTTAAAAGCGTCGAGGATGCGTACGAAAAAATCAAACGGTCTGGACCCAATCCGATAAAGTCTATGGATGCTGAAAAAGCAAAGCAAAAAGTAATTACTCCTGTAGGATGAATTCTATAAAGAAATTATAGTTATAGGATGACTTACCTTGCGAAGGAAAAGGAGTTTAATAAGATTTTTATTAATTAATAAAAATTAGTGTAAATAAAAAGGTAAAAGAATGAAAAATGGTTCAAGTTGTAAATAACAAATCATTTCAGGGTATTTCGCCTGAAGATTTAATGGAAGCTACGTATCAAGCTTCAGGAAACTTTCAGGTTAGAGCTTTTTTTGAAGCTAAAGACGAAATTTTGAAAGCTGGAAAATTTTCAGAAAAAGACTTTTACAAAATCCTAGATGCAATGGTGGATGCTGAAACAGAGCGAAAACTAGTATTAGAGAGACTTGAGGATAAGGAACCACTATTTTTAGAAGAAATTGTTAAAGAAATCAAAGATTTTCCAGCTGATAATGTTATTAGAGATGTGATCTATCTAAAAGAGCAAGGATATGTTCAGGAACACGTAGAAGTCAAGACTAAAACGGTTGTTAAAAAAATTAAAGGAGAGGAAAAAGAAGTAGAAGTTAAAGAATATTTTTATAGATATCAAGTAAAAGAATTACCTATTGAACAATTTTTTGAACCAGTCTCTATAGTTTTTAAAGCTGGCGTTTGTTGTCAATGTGGATGGTGTTCGGCAATATGCCCCGTAAATGCAATTGAAGTAACCGCAGATAAGCTTGATATTGACAACGATGCTTGTATGAAATGTGGTCTGTGTTTTTCAGTTTGTCCTAGATCCTTTTCAATAGATCAAGCATATAAAAGTATTAAAAAATTAGATAAGTCTTTGATTTGGTCAGATAAGATTGGAGCTTATGTAAATACATATACGGCTTCTACAACTATAGATGAAATTAAGGAAGTTCGTCAGGATGGAGGCGTAGTAACTTCCATATTGGAGTACCTTTTAGAAAAGAAGATTGTTGATGCAATTATAGCCGTACAACATTCGAAAGATATATGGAGACCTGAGCCTGTTATAGTAGATGATGTTAAAGATCTCTATAAAACGGGAGGAACTAAATACGCGAATTCTCCTTCCTTGAATATTATTGACAAAGCAAAAAATTATAAGAATTTAGCCTTTGTGGGTGTCCCTTGCATGATGAAAGCAATTGAGAAAGGGCTCTTATTTCCAAGTGGGTTGCCATTTTTTGATAATATAAAATATAAAATAGGACTTTTCTGTATGGAGTCATTCCCTTATTCAGACATAATTAAGCTAATAAAAGATAAATTTGATAAAGAGATTGACGAATTAACAAAAATGAACATAGATAAAGGCAAATTCATAATTAATTTAACATCAGGAGAAGAATTAAATGTTGATCTGAAAGAAGTCCAATCGTATGCTAGAGATAACTGTCACTTCTGTGAGGATTTAACTTCAGATTATGCTGATATATCTGTTGGATCAATTGGTTCGCAAGCAGGATTTTCTTCAGTCATAACTCGAACAAAAGAAGGCGAAAAGTTATTTAATGATGTTGTGGGAGCTGGGTTAATAGAAACAAAAAGTTTAAAAGAAGTTAAACCAGGTCAGGGATTACTCGAAAGAATTGCAGGAATAAAAAGAAAAAAATGTAAATCTATTGATTTAAAACAAAACAAGCCGGAGAGTTAATTTAGACTCATGAGTTCAAAAACATTTCAAGATTTAATTGAGAAAGTCCACAAAAGGGGTATTTGCCAGGAATGCGGGGGATGTGTGTCATTTTGTAATGCAGCAGAATACGAGGTTATAGGATTTAAAGACCCTTACTTGCCTCCAGAATATATTCATAAGGATAAGTGTCTTGAATGCGGTATCTGTTATTACATCTGCCCACAAACACATGTTTTAGATGATGATCTCAATAAAACATACAAATTTACTAATTTTTCTTCCATGCCAATAGGGTATTATAAAGATATATATTCCTGCCAAGCTACAGATAAGAATTTTTTAGAAAATGGAACTGACGGTGGCGTGGTTAATTCAATAATTAATTTTATGATTGAAAAAAAAATGATTGATGGTGCAATTGTTTCTAAGACTGATGCACCTTTTGTAAGGGAAGCAACTTTTGCTGATAGTAAATATGATTTATTAAAGACCTCTGGAGCTAAGTTAGATATTACTCCACAGCTAGATGAAATCCAGAAGTTTTCTACATATACAAGTTCAATTTCTGAATTAAATCATTATAAATTCAAAAAGTTAGCTGTAGTAGGCACTCCTTGTCAACTTTATACAATTAGATGTATGCAAGACCTTGGGGTTACTCCATCTGAAAATGTAGAAATTTGTCTTGGATTATTTTGCTACGAAAACTTTTATTTTGAAAAATCGCAGTTAGAAAGGTTTGAGAAGGATTTTAACATCAAATTTTCTCGTATTAAAAAAATTAATATTAAAGAAGACATTATTTTAAAATTAAAAGACGATGGAAATGGGGAAAAAATTATCCACATTCCATTTAATCATTTGAAGAATTATATGCGTCCAGCTTGTAACGCTTGTGATGATTTTACCAATATTTATGCGGATATATCATTTGGGGGTTTAGGATCGTCTGATAAATACACTACTGTTATTCCACGAACAGAAAAAGGTAGTAGGATATTTTCTCAAGCTCTTGAAAGTGGAATTATTAGTTGTGCAAATTTAGACGCGAACAAGAAAAATAGAATGATTGAGTTGATATCTCAATTTTCCCAATCTAAAATCAAGCGTAAGGAAGATTTTATGAAGAAATTAATCTAATGAGGAGTGTACGATAACAGAAACAAAAAGAAAAGCTGAAAGAAAGAAGTTATTTGAAGATACTTTAGATCATTTAGATAAAATTTACGAACCTAATTTAAGAAATCTTTTAAAGAGATGCTATCAATGTGGCCGTTGTAGCGGGGTTTGTCAATTAAGTAAAGTACAGATATATACTCCAAGTAAAATAATTCAATTAATTTTAGAGGGTTTTGAAGAAAAAGTATTGGAGAGCGAAGTATTATGGGATTGTTTAACCTGTAATCAGTGTCTCAAAGATTGCCCCGAAGATATTAATTTTGCCGATTTAGTGAGAATGGCTAGATATAAAATGAGGCATACAACAAATAAATATGTTGAAGAGTTAATAGCGCATAAAGGAGTTTATACAACAATTTCGGAAATAATGAGTAGGCCATATATAAATCCCGATAGATCTCTCGATTGGGTTCCTGAGGACTGTCTTATAGCAGATAAAGGTAATATATTATATTATGTTGGTTGCTTGCCTTTTTTTAATTATGAACACGATAATTTAGACTCTATTGCTATAAGTACATTACAGATTTTAAGTAAAATCGAAAAAGAACCTATTGTTGTTTTTAAAGAGGAAGTCTGCTGTGGGCACGATCTTTACTGGGGTCAGGGAAAACTGAAAACTTTTATTAAATTAGCAAAGAAAAATATCGAGATGTTTGAGAATGCCGGAGTCTCCACTATTGTGACAGCCTGTGCTGAATGTTATAGAACTCTTAAAATTGATTATCCCGAAATCTTTGAAGACTTCAGCGAGAAATTTGAAGTAAAGCATATTATCGAGTATATTTATGAAATGTGGAAAGAAGGTAAAATTGAATTTATAAGTAGTAGCGAGCTCAACGAAGAAATATCGTTTACCTATCACGATCCATGTCGATTGAGCAGGTTTCTACCTAAAGAAAATAATATCACTGAAAAGGTTAGAGAAATTTTCAAAGAATTTGAAAAATTGAACTACAAATTTAATGAAATGGAGCATAACAAATCAAATTCTTTATGTTGTGGCGTAAATTCTTGGATGAATTGTAATGAGAAATCGAAAGCTCTTAGGTACAAAAGAATGTTAGAAGCTAAAGATGCTGGAACAGTAATGGTAACCTCTTGCCCAAAGTGTAGAATTCACCTCTCATGTCTCCAAAAGGATTATGAAAATGTTTCCTCAATTGAAATTGTTGATTTCTCTGAATTTTTAATTAAACATATTAGGATTAGTGATACCAACAACATGAAGGAGGAGAGTAAGTAATGGAAGCTTCAGTATTGGTTATTGGAGCGGGAATTGCCGGGATCCAGACTTCTTTAGATTTAACGGAGCTTGGATTTAAAGTGTATCTTGTGGAAAGAACACCTTCAATCGGAGGAAGAATGGCGCAGTTGGATAAGACCTTTCCAACAAATGACTGTTCGCTATGTATCCTAGCACCGAAAATGGTCGAAGTATTTAGAAATCCTAATATCGAACTTATGACTTATCATGAAGTTAAAAAGATAAGTGGAGAAATTGGAAATTTTGCAGTAACAGTTTTAAAGAAGCCTCGATATGTAGATGAGACAACATGTAAAGGATGTGGAGATTGTGCAACAAAATGTCCAAAAATTGAAGTTCCTAATTTATTCGATATGAGCTTAGGTAAAAGAAAGTCCATATACATTCCTTTCCCTCAAGCAGTTCCCCCCGTATATTTAATTGACCCTGAAATCTGCCTGAAGATGACAAAAGGCGTATGCGGAGTTTGCGAGAAAGTATGTACAGTGGAAGCTATCGATTATGAACAAAAACCTCAAGATATAGAAATCAATGTCGGAGCAATCGTAGTAGCAACTGGATTTGATATGCCTGCTGAACAGTTATCTTCAAGATGGGGTTATGGATATCAAAATGTAGTGAGTGCACTAGAATACGAAAGGATTCTATGCGCTTCCGGACCATTTGAAGGGCATGTCTTGAGGCCAAGCGACCTGAAAGAACCTCAGAAAATTGCTTTCGTTCAGTGCGCAGGATCAAGAGATCTCCACGAAAATGTGCCTTATTGTTCAAGCGTGTGCTGTATGTATACAGCAAAAGAAGCTATTATTACAAAAGAACACTCAGATAATTCGAATTGTTATGTCTTTAGACATGATATTAGAGCCTATGGTAAAAACTTTTATGAATTTACCCAAAGAGCTCAAGACGAATACGGAGTAAAATATTTTCAAACTAAAATAAGTACTATCAAAGAAGATAAGGAAAATAACGATTTAATTATTCACTATGAGGATCTTAAAACAGGTAAATTTTCAGATTTTAGAGCTAACCTAGTTGTTTTAGCAACACCCTTAGTTCCTACAATGGGAACAGAAGAAATGGCTGGAATTTTAGATGTAGAATTAGATAAATATAATTTCTACAAAGAACGATCGTATTTTAATAAATCTTCATCATCAAAAGAAGGAATTTTTCTATGTGGCTTTTGTCAAGGACCAATGGATATACCAGAAACTGTTGCTGATGCGAGTGGAGTAGCATCTCAAGTTGCAATGGCACTAAACTCAGTGAAATTCAACGAAACTAAAGAAAAAGAAGTTGACGAACCTGAAAGAGAAATAAAAATAACGGATGAACCACGAATAGGAGTCCTCATCTGTCACTGTGGAATCAATATAGGTAAATATGTAGATGTTTCAAGTGCAGTTGAATATGTTAAAACCTTACCATATGTTGTCCACGTAGAAGATAACATGTATTCATGTTCCAGCGATTCGCAAGTAAGGATAAAAGAGATAATTAAAGAATATAATCTTAATAGATTTATTGTAGCATCGTGTACTCCAAGAACTCACGAATCTTTATTTCAAGAAACTTGTGTAGAAATTGGATTAAATAAATACCTATTTGAGATGGTAAATATAAGAGACCAATGTTCCTGGGTACATATGAATGAGTATGAATTTGCTACCGAAAAAGCTAAAGATTTGATACGAATGTCCGTGGCCAAAGCTCGACTGTTGAAACCACTAACCGAAGCGCTATTAGATATTACCCCGAATGCATTAATTATTGGTGGTGGTATATCTGGAATGACTGCTGCTCTCAATCTTGCTAGTCAAGGATTTCAAACTTATATTGTTGAAAAAGAAAATAAATTAGGAGGAAACCTCAACGATCTTAATATTTTATATCCTATACATGAAGATTCATCAAAATTTTTAAACGAGATAAAGAATAAAGTTGAGAAAAGCAAAAACATACAAGTTTTCTTAAGTTCAAAATTTAAAGAGATTAAAGGGTTTATCGGTAATTATAATGTCTCAATTATTGATTCAGAGGAAAACACTCAAGATGTAAAAGTCGGCACAATAATTGTTGCAACTGGTGCTCTTGAATTAAAACCAGAAGGATTATTCCAATATAGTGAGAAAAATAAAAATGTTATTACCCAATTAGAATTAGAAAAAAGACTGAAAGGTGACGATAAATCTTGGCTCGATGGAATCGATCGCATAACGGTAATCCTCTGCGTTAATGCCAGACAGAAAGAAGGTATTACATATTGCTCAAATATATGTTGTGGCGTGAGTTTAAAAAATGTAAGTATTTTAAAGGAATTGAAGCCCGATCTTGAAATAGTTGTGTTATACCGAGATATTCAGATGGCTAAAAAAGAGTTCGAAGAATATTATCGTGATAGGAGAAAGGAGAGTATGTTTCTAAGATATGACTTAGAAGGACAGCCGGAGATCGTGAAAATAAACGAAAAACCTGAAAAATATCAGGTCTCCGTATTTGAGACAAATTTACAAGATCAACTTCAATTTGAAACGGATTTGGTTGTATTATCAACTCCTATGATCCCTCCAGAAAACCTGGAGGAACTCGCGAAAATGCTAAAAGTACCATTAGATAAAAATAGATTCTTTTTAGAAGCACATGTTAAATTACGTCCTTTGGATTTTGCTACAGAGGGTATCTTTCTATGTGGATGTGCGCAATGGCCAAAAAATATCCAGGATTCAATATCTCAAGCAAATGGTGCTGCAGGTCGCGCTAGTCGCTTTCTAAGTGCTAAAACAATTAAAACATCAGGACTCATAGCGGAAGTAAATCAAGAAAGATGTATCGGTTGTGGGAAATGTGAATCTGTTTGCCCATATAATGCTATTGAACTTATAGACGCAATGCTGGATTTTGAAGAAGTCAGCTTAAAAGTTTCAAAATCTTATATAAATTCAGCCCTATGCAAGGGATGTGGTACATGTGCGGCAACCTGCCAAAATGGAGCTATATCTGTGAAACATTATGATTTTGATCAGATTTATGCAATGATTGAATCGTATCTATTAGAATAGTAAGAGGAAATAATAAAAAATTATGCCAGAAGCAAAAAATAAAGCAGTTAAACAAGATTTTGAGCCCGAGATTTTAGTATTTTGTTGTAATTGGTGCTCGTACGCGGGAGCTGATTTAGCAGGAGTGTCAAGATTTCAATATCCTCCTAACATGAGAATTGTGAGAGTAATGTGTTCCGGGAGAGTTGATCCTTCATTTGTTTTAAAAGCTTTAAAGGAAGGAGCTGATGGAGTTTTAATAACGGGGTGTCATATAGGTGATTGTCATTATATATCTGGAAACGAATACGCAAAAGAACGGTTTGAAAAATTACATAGAATCATAATAAAACAATTAGGAATCAATGAGAAGCGAGTACGACTAGAATGGGTTAGTGCATCTGAGGGGAAAAGATTTGCTGATTTAATCACAGTGTTTACTAACGAAATTAAAGGATTAGGTCCTCTTAAGATTTTTTAAAATACTGTTTCACTTTCCAAGGATAGTGGAATTTTCGACTCTAATGATTTTAAATTTTAATTGTTTTAAATAAAGTTTTAAATTGAAACTTAAAGATATAGATTAATTTCGAAATGTCACTTTCAGATCACTTTTTATCCATAAATATTTGATCTTGATCAAAAAATCAAGAACCATAGAGCAAAACAAAAATTTTTTCATTTATTTTGTCGTTTTGTGATAATTTATCACGATAATATTTATATAATAATTTTGACTCTCCATTATTTAATTAAAAAAGAATCATGACAGAGCTGTTAAAGAATTTTAATAATAAGCTCTATTTCTTAAAATGGTGTTCAATATAATGGAAGGGTCTGTGTTAGTTATTGGCGGAGGCATCGCAGGAATTCACACTTCCCTAGATTTAACCGAGCTAGGGTTTAAAGTTTATTTAGTTGAAAGAGAACCATCAATTGGCGGTCGAATGGCACAATTTGACAAACTTTTTCCAAATAATGATTGCAGTTTATGTGTTTTGGCTCCTAAAATGGTTTCGGTATATAAAAATCCTGATATCGAGTTATACACGCTCTCAGAGGTTCAAGAAATTACAGGAACTCTGGGAGATTTCAATGTAACCATTAAAAAGGAACCCCGTTTTATAGATGAAACAAGATGCAGAGGTTGTGGCGAATGTGCTACGAAATGTCCAAAGATTGAAGCTCCTAATAAATTTGACTTGAATTTGGGAAAAAGAAAATCTGTCTATATACCTTTTCTACAGGCAACCCCGCCAGTATATCTAATTGATCCTAAGATGTGTTTATATCTGAATAGAGATGTGTGTGGAGTTTGTAGTAAAGTTTGCAAGGTGGGAGCAATAGATTTTAACCAAAAACCACAGGAAATTCAATTCAAAGTCGGAGCTATTGTGGTTGCAACTGGTTTTGATATTTCTGATGAAGATTTACCGGAAAAGTGGGGTTACAAATATAAAAATGTTGTCACTGGTTTAGAATATGAACGAGTCATTAGCCCTGCTGGACCTTTTGGCAGAAGTATTTTACGACCTAGCGATGAAAAAGAACCTCAAAAAATAGTTTTTATCAATTGTGTAAGTTCTAATAATTCAAGAGAAGATATTTCATATTGTTCACGAGTATGCTGCATGTATACTGTAAAAAATGCAATTTTAACTAAAACATATGCGGAGGAAACACAAGTTTCAATCTTCAGGCATAATATTAGAGTTTTTGGTAAAAACTTTTACGAGTATACTAAAAGTTCCCAGGAAAACTTTGGCATAGAATATTTTCACACGAAGATTTATAAAATTGAAGAAGAATCAGATACAAAAGATTTAATTATACATTATAGGGATTTAAAAACCGAAGAGGATAAGATTTTTAGAGCAAATATGGTAGTTTTAGCTGCTCCATCAACTTCTTCCAAAGGAACAAATCTATTAGCTGAAAAACTAGGAATTGAATTAGATGAATACCATTTTTTTAAATCTAAATCCTACTATAATAAATCTTCATCTACGAAGGAAGGAATCTTTTTATGTGGCTTCTGTCAGGGTCCGATGAATATAACAGAAACTGTTGCTGATGCAAGTGGAGTAGCAGGACATGTAGCAACTTTGTTAAAGTCTGTAAAATATTCAAAAGTAAAAGAAAGAGCAATTGACAATCAATCAAAAGATAATATTGTTACTATAACACCAAGAGCTTTAATAATAGGTGGTGGAGTTTCAGGGATGGGAGCAGCATTAAATATAAGTAAACAAGGATATAATACGATTATTATTGAAAAAGAGAACCAGTTAGGAGGAAATTTAAAATTTATAAACCTTTTATATCCAGCTAAACAAGATTCTTTAGAATTTCTGGATAATATCAAAGATAAAATCAGGAAGAATTCGAAGATTAAAGTATATTTAAATTCTAAAATTAAAGATGTAAAGGGTTCAATTGGGAATTATGATATTGAATTCGTAGATGAGTCTAATAATGTCCACGAGATTAGAGTTGGTGTTATTATCGTTGCAACAGGAAGTCAGGAGTTTAAACCACATGGACAATTTCAGTATAGTGAAAAAAATGAAAATGTCATGACGCTTTTAGAATTGGAACAGAAATTGAAAATCGAAAATCAATCTTGGTTAAGGAAGATTAAACATGTTACTGTAATACTCTGTGTAAATTCAAGGCAAGTAAATGGATTTACTTATTGTTCAAATGTTTGTTGTAGTAACGCAATAAAAAACATTGAAATTTTAAAAGAACTTAAGCCTAATCTCAACATTCTAGTGCTGTTTCGCGATCTTCACATGGCTAAAAAAGAATTCGAAGAGATTTTCAGTGAAAGAAAATCGTTAGCTACATATTTAAGATACGACATAGATAATATTCCTGAGATAGCAAAATTGAATAGTGATCCAGAAAAATATGAAATAACTTTAAATGATGATATTGACCGTAATAATATTCTTAGCCTCAACACTGATCTTGTTCTACTCTCTACCCCTATGGTTCCTCCTGCTGATATAAAGTCTTTGTCAAGTATCTTGAATATACCATTGGACGAAAACGGATTTTTTATAGAAGCTCACACGAAATTACGGCCTTTAGATTTTGCAGGGCATGGGATTTTTGTATGTGGCTGTGCTTTATGGCCAAAAAATGTTCAAGATTCTATGTTGGAGTCAAATGGGGCCGCAGGTCGTGCAAGTAGATTTTTAAGTATAAAGGAAATATCAACATCCAAATTGGAATTTCTATCGTTTCTGTTATCTATAGAATGCTACTTCAAGGATATGAAAATAACTACTGAAAAGTGTAATGGATGTGGCATTTGCAGGGATGTATGTGCCTTTAAAGCTATTTCACTTGTAGATATGAAACAAACCTTTGAAGATGTGAGTATACCAGTTAAAAAAGCTATTATTAATCCATCATTATGCAAAGGATGTGGAAAATGTTCTGCAACTTGTCACTTAAAAGCAATAAAGGCAACGCATTACGATTTTAAACAAATTTCCACTATTATGGATCCATACTTCTTAGATAAAGTGAAAACCGAGGAAAGGGTGAGCGATACGGAAGAAGTTATAGCTCTAAATTAATATAGAATTGTTTTACAAACAAATACTAGTTATTTTGTTTTCTTTGTAAATTTATCCAACATTATTAAAACGACAAGAAGTATTATAGAAACAATAAGAATTATTATGTATACTAAGGAAATCCCTCCAGAATTAAAAAATGGCTCAAGAGTTATAGTAACGAAAGCAATTCCAATAAATTGCCCTGCTGTAGTTAAACCGGCTAGAGCTCCTCTCCTTTCTTGAGATAATGTTTGACTGTAGTACATGAGAGATGTAAATAATAATCCGCCTGCGAAGCCCATAAAAATTAAGCCTGTAGTGGTTAAAGCGAGGGCTTCAAAACTATTATCACCGAATATAACTAAAATAATATCAGCTATAATAAGTGAAATCAATGCAATAGACAGAGTAAGCCTAATTCCTTTCTTCTTAATCGTTATCCCCGCAATGTTTGCAGATACGAAACCCATGATCCCATATAGTAATAAAACCACACCTGAAATACTCTCAGGAATTACATGCGTAAATGATCGCGAAGTCCAAATAATCGCTGCGATAGAAGTATGAGAAACCAAAAAAGCTGACAAAATCAATAGCATTACCACAGGTCTTCGAAGTTCTATCCCCAAATGTGAGAAAAATTCTTGGATTTCCATTTCTGATGTATTTTTTGACTGACTTCTTTTCAGGCTGAAGATTATTATAAAACCTACAACAGTAATAACAACAAAAATTATGTAAAGATATCTCCACCCTACTATTAATATTTGTCCAGCTAGTAAAGGACCAATTCCAACTGCTAAGTTAGCAACAGCACCAAGAAATCCAATTTTTTTAGAGATTTTGGGACCAGGGGTTATATCTGTAATTAACGCTATTAAAACCGGATTTACAAAACCAAAACCAATTCCACCTAATACATTGGCTAAAACAAATATTATTAGGGAGAACGATAAAGAAGCTAGAATCATTCCCATTCCAAAAATTGACAATCCTAATAAAATTACGGTGTATCTTCCCTTTACATCTGAAATTGCTCCTGAAAATAATTGCACGAAGGCAAATGGGAACATAAAAGAAGGAATTGTTATTAACAACTGACTTGGTAAAACAGTAAATTCAGCGGACAGCACTCCAAATAGGACAAGAATGACGTTACCTGTTAAAGGACCTAGTGCAAAAAGCAAATAAATAATAAATTCCACCAATGACGACGCCTTAACTAGCTCTTGTCTTTTTATATCATCTTGTTCAGCTTTCATAATGAGATTTACCTACTGATTCTAGAAGTAATCTATATGTAATTGATGTATGATATATATTTTATCTTAATTAAAAATAAAAAAAAAAGGAGAAAATTATTTAGATTTAAGATACAAAAATCGCAATTTGAGAGAAAAATGTGGTCACCATGATTACAAACAGAATAGCACCGGCTAGAATAAGATATATTCTTCGTGATTTTTCGTCAAATTTGTCATTTAAAGCAAAACTCAGAAATCCTACAACAATGAAAAATAGACCAACATTTACACCTATTCTAGCTATATTTCCAACGATGATTACTTGATATTCCATCCAATATCTGATTAAATTAGCCCTTTCAATCTTTACGATATAATCGTTATACCCGTATAATCCTTGCATATAGTTCATTTCGTTTTGTTGGATTTCTAATGATAGCCATATCGAAGCATTATCTGCGATTGATTTACTAATCATGAGTATAGTACCAAAAATGATTGCTACTAGTAATCCATAGATAAGGAATTTAGTAGCTTTTTCTTTATCCATTACTGGTAACATATCATACAAGCTTACTTTTCTTTCTTCTGTCCCCATTTTTGATCACCTCAGATAATTTGCTTTTAATATCGATACTAAAGCTAACATAGCGTAAGCAACTAGAATGAGTGCTCCTACAACTAATAAAAGATTATTCAAAGTCTTTCCTGGGCCATCAACTTTTATGTTAATATCAAAATATACATCTCTTACTGAAGATGGACCTGAGTTAGTTCCATAAACTATAACGAAATAATCACCTGGCCAAGATATTAACGAATCTCCTACTCTATCTCCCATAAATTCGATATAGAAATAAATTCCACTACCCGGTAAGGATAATGATGTAGCATCATCTGTGCTTTGCTCTGGGGGCGTTCCCCATCCAAATTCAGAATAAACGAACCATAAACCAGAAATTCCACCTGGTGTGCTATTCAAACTATGCGCTTGATTGTAAACGCTCTTAGCAATAATTTTTATGGTAATACTTGTATTCGGGTAGAATTCTGAAATCTCTACTATGAGTTTTTGATCTTTACTTAAAGTCACCGGTTGAGCGAATGCTTTCGTCAGACCTGAATTACTATCTTCATATATATGTTCAGCTTTCTTGTCGTAAATTGCGACTTTATCTAATAATAATCCCAATACTGGACCAAGTATCAAACATGCTATACTTATACCTATTATGATGTAAGCGGTTTTTTTTTTCAAAAGACGACTCATTTTTACCATGTCTACACCTTTTAAGTTTTCATTTGTTTTAGTTAGATGTTATTGTGTTTAAAGTAGGTAAATTCACTATAAAAATCTGTCTTCAATTTTTATTAATGGATGAATTATTTGAATTTTTAGAAAACTCGAAGAAAATGCGATACAAATAAAATTTATGATGAATTCTTAATCGTAATTAACTTTACTAAGTGTAAGTTGAGAATTTGGTATGAAAACAGATGACTCTTATTCTGATTATATGTTTAATTTCATAGATACAATCTGTAAGAAGTTTGGACCAAGATATTCTTGTAGCGAAGCTGAAAAGAACGCAAATATTTGGATAAAGAAAGAACTTGACCAATTTTGCGACGAAACCTTCATCGACGAGTTTGAAACTCGACCTGCGATGTATCCTCAAGGCTTTACTAAGGTAGCGGGAATCTTGGGAGGCATTTCTCCATTATTTATGCCTTTAATATTTCCTTTTCCGATTATATCTTTAATCCTTGTAATTCTCGGTATTACTGTGCTCTATAGCGAGTTATTCTTGATGAAAGGATGGATAGGATTTCTATTTAAAACTAAAAAGTCTAGTAATGTGTTCGGAATAATAAAACCTACAGAGGAAGTTAAATTTCGTATAGTATTTGAAGGTCACACCGACAGTGCAAAAGAAATGAATATTGCGAGTTATAAGCTTCGAGCGCGCCAAATAATAGGGAGAGTAGGGCTTTACTTCTTATTTCACACCATTATTTTTTCGCTATGGAAATTTATCGCTCAATTAGTTTCAGGACCTTCTATTGTAATTTTGAATTGGGGCGTAGTTTCTATAACGGTTTTAGATCTTATTTATTTTATTCCGCTTGTTATAATTTATCCCTTTTTCATCTTATTGTTAAAAGGTTTTTTAGGAAAAACCGTGGTTTTAGGAGCAAACGATAACTTGTCCGCCACTGCCGTTGCTGTAGCAATAGGGAAGCACCTGAGCGAAAATAGGCCGAAGAATGTTGAAGTATGGATAGGATCTCAAGGAAGCGAAGAAGTAGGTGATAGAGGGGCTGAAGCCTTCGTTGAGAAATATGGGAAATTAGGAGTGCTTGATAATTCTTATACCGTGGTGTTAGAATGTTGTGGAGCAGCTGAGGATATGTTCTTAATTGAAAAAGATATGCACCGAGCAATATATGATACAGAAATCAATAAATTGCTATTGCAGGCCCATACGAAGGTAAAACTTAAAAATCCTGGATTACTAAATATACGAACTGGAAGTCTTAAAATTGGAGCGTGTGATGCTTGCCGATATATCCACGAAGGATACAAAGCAGCAGCTTTAATGGGTATGGAACATAAGAAAAGCAAAGCGGTTAACTGGCACTCTATTAATGATGCTCCAGAAAACATCGATAAAAAGATTTTGCGTGATTTTCTTGATGTTTCACTCGAATTCGTTGAATTAGTAGATAATAAATTGTCTGCTTAAGACTAAAATTCTAAAAAATAAAAAAAAAAAAGTTATAGATGGGTGAGAGTTATTATAGCCCCATTTCTTTAATTTTTTCCTGATTCCCTAGCACTTTTTCTGGTGTTAACTTGTACCACTTCCAAAAGACAAGAGCACCTATAATAACTAAGATCGCGGGTATGAGAGCTTGATGAAAATGAATACCCCAAATTGCCGATTCTGGTTGAGCTGTTCCTAAAGCTTCGTCAAAACCTGTGAGCTCATGAATTAATGCAAATGTGAAAGCCTGAATTATAATTCCCATCCTACCAAAAAATTGTTGAAATCCCGTATAAACTCCCTCTTCGCGTTTTTTTGTTGCCACTACTGCGTTATCGATTACATCTGCAGATACTGGGAATATCATTATCCAGAAACCTCCCATAGCTAATCCCCATAATAACATTTCAAAAACTATTAACCAGTAGTCTCTATAAAATGTAATTGGTATTGTAAAAGCAGCCAGAAGTAAACCAGAAATCAACATTACTTTTTTATTATTTTTGACTTTCTTTGAATAATAAATCCAAAAGGGGGTTGAAACGAGTACTCCAATAAGAAATGCAGCAAATACTAGAGTCGTGGCTGAGTCGTCCATTTTTAGGGAATATTTAACCGTGTATAGGACGGAAGCTTGCATCATTTCTACCAAAGTCTGGTAGAGTAGATAAAATATCATGAATGCAACGAATGGCGTCTGCTTTAATGCGGTCCACAGGCTTTTAAAAAAAGGAGTTTTTTCTCGTTCTCCCGTTTCAGAAGCCAAATAAAGATCAATTGTAACTTGATCTTCGCGTGAACCTGGTATAGCTAACGCAAAACCAACAAACGAAATAATAGCTACTATCAGACCTTGAAAAGCAAAAGAGGGATAGTTTGTAACTGTACCTTCTGTAGTTTGAAATAATAAAGGTGGTAAAATAGAGCCTAAAGCAACCCCTATAACGCCAATCATAATATAGATACCACTGGCAGTTCTACGCTCCTGAACTGATCGATATTTATCAACGAATAACGCCTGAAAGTTAACAAATAAGATTGAGTGAAATGTATCAAACAAACACGTAGTAAAGAGAAGCCAAGCGAACAAAATCCACGCACCTCCTACAGCATCATAAGTTGGCGGCGTAAATATAAGCATATATGTAAAACCCCAAGGCAGCCCACCAAGTAAAATCCACGGAAATCTTCGCCCCCATTTTTTAGTAAACTTGAAGGGCTTATTTGTTAAGAATCCAACAAGCGGATCGTTAAACATATTATAAACCGCAAAAATAAGATATGCTAAAAATATCAACCACACATCTAACCCTAGTTCAGACTCATAAAAAAAGAACCCAAAAGTTGTAAAGGCAATTCTAAGCATTTCTCTAGAGAAGGAGTTGAAACCGTAAGACGCCATACCCAACTTACTATGTTTAATATCTAAAACATCTTTTTCCATAATTTTAGCCAATTTTTTTGTTAAATAAATTATTATGTATTTTTAAATATTAGATGACCATCTTTTTATAATTTTCATTTTTAATAAATTAATTAGCTTATTATTTATTTTTTTTAGCATAGAAAGTAATTTTATTTCTGATATAGCGTTATTTTTAAAAGTGAACCTATTTGAAAAAACCGAACATAATACTATTTATAACGCACGATCAAGGTCAATTTCTTAAATGTTACAATACAGAAAAGACACCAAATTCTTTACAAACACCTAATCTGGATAAGCTTGCTAAAGACGGAATACGATTTACGAATTATTTTTGTACAGCACCACAGTGTTCACCAAGTCGAGGAAGTTTACAAACATCTCTTTATCCGCATCAAAATGGTTTGATGGGGTTAGTTAACCGTGGTTGGTCTCTACCCACCGGTAACAAAACTATTCCTATGTACCTCAGAGAGGCTGGTTATTCAACCCATTTAATTGGTTTACAACACGAAGCTAGGGA
>Ga0209979_1002118_pt1 | contig 19676 bp, 17 predicted proteins | sample AnhtaG_FD_183114 | JGI IMG/M metagenome (GOLD analysis project Ga0209979, IMG submission 183114) | Deep subsurface microbial communities from Anholt, Denmark to uncover new lineages of life (NeLLi) - Anholt_01485 metaG (SPAdes) (version 2) | ecosystem: Environmental > Aquatic > Marine > Oceanic...
GAGGAGGGGCTGGTTTTAAGTGAACTGGAAGGGGTTGTGGGCTCGGTTCAGCGGGCGGCCGGGGAGGCGGGGGTGGAAATTGTTACTGGAGATACCAAGGTGGTGCCTAAAGGCAGCGCCGATAAGCTGTTTATCAATACCGCTGGCGTGGGTGTGATACCGGAAGGAGTCGATATCTCCGGCGACAGGGCGAAGCCGGGAGATAAGGTTATCTTAAGCGGGACTATCGGCGACCATGGCATTGCCGTAATCAGCCAGCGGGAGGGCTTGAGCTTTTACACCGAGCTTAAGAGCGATTGTGCTCCACTTGGGGACCTGGTGGCGGAGATGATAGCTGCCAGCTCCAATATCCATTGCCTGCGGGACCCGACCCGGGGAGGGCTGGCGACCAGTTTAAATGAGCTGGCTGGGCAGTCAAAGGTGAGCATAAGAATTGAAGAGGAGAAGATTCCGGTGCGGGAGGAAGTCCTGGCGGCTTGCGAGATGCTGGGCTTCGACCCCCTTTATGTCGCCAATGAGGGTAAGCTGGTGGCGATAGTCCCGCCTGAGGATGCCGATAGGGTTCTTAAAGCCATGCGGGGGAATAGGTATGGCCAAAATTCTGTCATTATCGGGGAGGTGGGGGCAGAGCATCCGGGACGGGTGGTGATGAAGACTGTTCTGGGGGCTTCCCGAATAGTTGACATGTTAGTCGGAGATTTACTACCCAGGATTTGCTAGAAATGCACGAACTGGCTATAACTCAAAGTATGCTCGACCTGGTGCTGGAGCAGGCGCAAAAGGCGGGAGCTAAGGAAGTGGGGAAAATCAACCTGGTTATCGGGGAGATGACCGGGGTTGTAGATAGGTGTGTACAGTTTTACTTCGATTTCTTGAGCAAAGGGACGCCGGCGGAGGGAGCATCGCTTGCCTTCAAAGTAATCCCGACCACGGCTAAGTGCCGGGGCTGCCATAAAAATTTTGAGCTTAAGGAATTTGACTGGACTTGCCCTTATTGCCAGAGTAATAATATAGAAATCGTCGGCGGTAAAGAACTTTTTGTAGAAAGCATTGAGGTGGAATAAATGGAAATCAAGGTGGTTAAGGATATTCTTGACGCTAATGCGCAGATAGCGGGGAGAAATCGGCAGTTATTTGATAGCAACCATGTATTTGCGGTGAACTTGATGTCCTCGCCGGGCGCAGGCAAGACCAGCCTTATTTTGGAAACGATAAAGAGGCTGAAGGGGAAAGCTAGGGTCGGGGTCGTCGAGGGTGATATTAGCTCAAGCCTGGATGCTGAAGCGATAGGTAAAGAAAGTGTGCCTGTGGTCCAGATAAATACCGGCGGGGAATGTCACCTTGATGCCAATATGGCGTCTAGCGCCCTGGGTAACCTGCCGCTGAAGGATATTGAGCTGCTCCTTATTGAGAATGTGGGCAATTTGGTCTGTCCCGCCGAGTTTGCTCTCGGCGAGCATAAGAAGGTGCTAATTTCCAGCACCCCCGAAGGCGACGATAAGCCGTTTAAGTATCCCCTGATGTTCCACGAGGCGGACGCCGTGCTTATTAACAAGATTGACCTCTTACCCTATGTGAAGTTTGATGTTGACGCCTTTTCCCAGACAATCAAGGGGATAAATAAAAAGGTGGAAATTTTCCCTATTTCTTGTACCACAGGCCAGGGGATTGACCAGTGGGTCTCCTGGCTGCTGACCCAGATGGGCCGTTGACAGAGGCTCGTTAAGTTTACTTGTCAGATTTCCTCTAGCCTCCTGACAAGTTTCTGAATACTAGGCGTAATGCAGCCAAGCTTTGGTAAAAGGCATGGACAATGAGGGGGGTGGGGTCATCCCAAGCCGCCACCGAATATACCTTTCTCGCCTTTAATGACTTGACTATTTCTCCAATGCCAATTTCTTTCCGTTTTAGGTGTATCAAACAGGAGACCGGGTCGGCAAACTCATCTACCCAAAAAACGTTATTACGGTGGGGAAGCGAATTGTTCACCGGTTGTCCGATGGCATCGAGGTAGGCTAGGTAGGCAATATCTAAGCCGCAGGCGGCTGCTAGTCTGTTTTGTAGGATTGTCCGCGCGTTTACTTCTATTATTTTATATTGACCATCTCTGGGGTCTTTTTTTAACTCTGGCGCAGCAAGTCCGCTGTAGCCTATCGCCTTAAGCAGTGAAAGGCCTTGCTCTACTGCCGAAGGCCACCAGCTACTCCTGCAGAATGAGCCAGAGCCGAAATCGGGCGGATAGTGTCTTATCTTGTCCCAGCCACAAGTTGCCAGTGGCTCCGATTTTCTGTTGAAATAGGTAAAAAATGCGTATGCCCCTTTTCCAGGGACTATTTCTTGTATTATGACCTCCAGGTTTTTGCCCTCCAATCTCTCAACTGCCCAATCAAGTTCTGGGGAAGATTTTATCAGGAAGCATTTTCGGTGAAATTCTTCCTGAAAAGGTAAAGAATAGGCTGGCTTGATAATATATGGATAATCAATTTCCCTGCCCATCAGCCGTAACTCGGTAATATTCTCGGGAAAATAAGTCTTGGGATGAGGAACCTGCATTTCAGCCAGCAATTTATAAAAGCTTTTCTTGTTTACTAGCTTTTGGGCAATCTCATGACTTGGTATGGGAAGAAGATAGAACTGCTCCAGTTCTTTTCTATATTTTGAAAGGGCCAGCACCTCCCTGTCGCCGGTGGGAATTATCACCATCTTGCTATCGATGTGCTTGCCAAAATCTAATAATACATTGATAAATTCAGTCTCCGATTCCCTTAAGCTGGGGCACTTCAAGCGTCGACTGATATATCTGGAGTATCTTTCCATGGAGTGTCGTTCTGAATCAAGGTATACCACCGGGATACCCCGTCTGCCAAAACCCCTGATTAAGCCCAGACTATTGGCCGCTGTGCTACCGGTTACTATTACTCCTGTTGAGTTGCGGTAATTACGTGGCATTTTTTTATTATATACCATAGTTATTCATGGTGATAAACATTCTGACGAATTGTTCAGTATTTCAAACGAGGCGATTTTTTGGTATAATCGGGGCGTGACTCGAACAATCACGAAATTATTACTTGTCCCTCTATTAATTGCTCTTATATTTTTACCGGCGTGTCCTGCCCCTCTACATCCCCAGCCTCTGGGCGATTACCTGGAGGAATTATTTGAAAGCCATGAAATTATCGTAGATAGTGATGATTTCTTTGAACCAGTAGAAGACCCTTACCTCGCCTTTGCTAAAATGCTGAATTTAATCCCATCTTCCTACCAGAGTGATGAAAGAATAACTCAAAAAGAAGCCGAGGAAATTTCAGAGCAATTTGTTTCCATTAAGGATTACATACTCCTTGACGGGCTTTATGGAAAAATTGATATGCACGAGCACTACCGAGATGGTGGTGACGTCGAAGCATTTTTGCGAGCTGCCGGCTGTCTGGGCATCTCTAACGTTGTCTTTGTGCCCACCGGCATGGGACCTGATAATGAAGGTTATAAAACTCATCAGCAGTCCCTACTCGGGGATGTTATGGAACAATATCCAGAGCAGGTTATTGCTTTCTGTACCATTGACGAAGCTGATCCCGAGGCGGCTGAGATTTTTGAGCAGTGCCTCCAGGCTGGTGCCGTGGGTCTGAAACTTATTGGCGGTCACCCCAGTTTTTATGACGAACCCCTTAATTCAGAAAATATGTATAGGGTTTATCAAAAGGCGGCTGAATACGGGGTGCCGGTTTTGCTTCACGGAAGCATTATCAATATTCCCGAATTAAAAGACCAGTTAGACCAGGTCTATTCAGATTTTCCTGAGGTGACCTTTATCCATGCTCACTACTGCTCAACAATAATGAGCGGGATAAATCTTGACCAGTGCGCCGAACTCTTGGATAAACACCCTAACTTGTATATTGATCTTTCCATGGGTGGGGGCATTGCCAGATATCATAAATACTTAAAGCAAGACCTGGCACAAATAAAAGATTTTGTCTTAACTTATCAGGATAGAATCTTGTTTGGTTCAGATATTATTTTAGATGACTCATCACACAAAGACTTTGATTGGCTCTATCAAAGGATTAAGTGTGATATTGACCTCCACCAACAGCCAGAATATACCTGTGAGTTTGGCGAGGCGGATTGGTTGCATAATGGTTTCAATTTTGATAGAGAAGTCCTTAGAAAACTCTATTACGAAAACCCCAAGAAAGTCCTTGGTTGGTAATTACTACCTATAACCTCCTCAATTAGATTCTGACAGCATCCGTCCCCGAGTTATTCCCTAGAAAGAGTGCCACTTGGGCAAAATGGGACACATTCCTGACGTGTGATGACCTTGTCCCTTACCCTCCAATGAGCGCCTGCTCCCTCTCTGCTTGGACTTATGACTCTTTATGGACAATTCTATTGACAAGTGTCCACGACTTGTGTATAATGCCATGTATTACAAAACCTAAAGGCTTGCCTGAGGTAGCAGGATATGACAAAGAAGGTGGTTGTCACTGGTGGAGCTGGCTTCATTGGTTCGCATCTGGCTGAACGCCTGGCCAAAAAGCAATACCGTGTTGTCATACTGGATAACCTTTCCACCGGCGAAATGGCAAATGTAGAGCCACTGCTTAAGAAGGACAATGTAGAGCTCATCCAAGGCAGCGTTACTGATCTTCCTCTGCTTAGGAAGCTTTTCCAGGGTGCTCACTATATTTTTCACCAGGCCCCCATGCCCAGTATGCTTCTAAGCCTAGATAATCCACAGGCTTCTCACCAAGTCGGTATAACCGGAACCCTGAATGTTCTTCTGGCAGCCAGGGATAGCGGTGTAAAAAAGGTTATCTATGCTTCGTCTTCAGCCGTGTATGGTGATAGCCCTATCCAGCCCTTGAAGGAAGACATGCTACCCAGTCCCCAATCTCCCTACGCTGTAACTAAACTTGCTGGTGAATACTATTGCTATGTCTTTCACCACGTCTATGCTCTCCCCACTATTTGCTTGAGATATTTCAATGTGTATGGTCCGAGGCAGGATCCAGAGTCTCCATATGCCTCGGTCATCCCTAGATTCATAAGTAGGGTTTCTCAAGGAAGCCCGCCTATTATTTTGGGGGATGGTGAACAGACTAGGGACTTCACCTTTATCGGAGACACGGTCGAGGCGAATATCCTCGCCGCTGAAAGCGATGCTATCGGTGTCTTCAACATCGGGGGAAGCGAGAGCGTCACTATAAACCAGCTAGCCAGGCTCATCATTGAACTTTTGGGAAGCAATGTTGAGCCGGTTTATGGGGAGCTGAGACCTGGTGATATAAGACACAGCCTGGCAGATATTTCTAAAGCTAACACCCTTGGCTATGAACCAAAGTGTAGTTTGGAGGCTGGACTGGAGAAGACTATAAGGTGGTTTTCCAAAGGGGGATAACCAGGGCTGAATAAAGCTAGAGGATAAAGTGAAAGGTGGTTGTTGGTTTGAAAGCTAAAGCCTGCCGCCAGATGCGGATTGCTTGCTTTGGATTCAGTTTTATTGATTATACTATCGAGCTAGCCAATGCCCTCTCTCGGAGGGAAGTAGATGTCCTTCTGCTGCTGCCGGATGAACACATGGAGGAACACCTGGACTCTATTGAGGGGCGGGTCAGAAAGTATATCTATAGGCAGCCACGGCTTTATTCTCCTACCAACGTGCTCCTAGTCCGTAGATTACTCCAGCAGTTATCTGCATTTAGCCCCGATATTATTCATATTCAAGGTGGGCATCCTTGGTTTTCTCTGGCTCTACCTTGGTTAAGATTAAAAAGGCATCACATAGTGAGCACTCTTCACGATGCCAGGCCCCACTTGGGAGAAAATCACCTGAGAACAAGGTTCACTATGGTCTTGACCAGGAAGTATTCAGGGCGGATTTTTGTTCATGGCAGGAAGATAAAAGAGCTAATGGCGCAGTGTTACCCGGATAATAAGATACATGTAATACCGATTGGGGAGCATAATGTAGCTCCACTCAGGAAATATGAAACAGGGCTAAAGGAGGAGGGGAACTTAGTCCTGTTTTTCGGCAGGATCTATCAGTATAAGGGACTGGAATATTTAATCCGTGCTGAGCCGTTAATTACCGATGAGGTGCCGGGGGCAAAGATAGTTATCGCCGGGAGGGGGGAGGACTTTGAAAGGTACCAGCGGATGATGGTGAATAGAGAAAATTTCATAGTGCATAATCACTATATTAGCTTCAAACAGGGGGCAGAACTGTTTGAAAGGTGCTCTCTGGTTGTGTTGCCCTATATTGATGCATCTCAAAGCGGGGTGGTAGTTGCAGCCTATGGATTTAAGAAACCGGTGGTGATAACGGATGTGGGCAGTCTGCCCGAGGTTGTAGATGATGGGGTGACAGGATATATCGTGCCGGCGAGAGACGAAGTAGCCTTGGCTGAAGCGGTAATTAAACTGTTAAAAGACAAGGCTTTGAGGAAAGAGATGGGTGAGAACGGCTACCAGAAGTTAAAAAAGGATTTCTCGTGGGACGGAATCGCTGAAAAGACTATCCAGGTCTACCGGGAAGTCTTGGCAGGAAATAGGTGAAGATAGGTGCCATGCGAATAAGGAATCCCCTCCAGATAAATGACTGGGAAATCAATAAATTCTTAGTGGTAATTATAGCTGCCCATCTGGCTATGCTGGTGGTAACCAGCTTGCATCTTGGGGGCTTGGGCTTTTCAGCCCTTAGAGGAGCCATCGGCTTTATTTACCTCACATTTATCCCCGGGCTTATTATTCTCAGGCTTCTGAGGATACACCGGCTGAGTCTAATTGAGAATACCCTCTATTGTGTCGGCCTGAGTATTGTCTTCCTGACGCTTGTTGGATTTGTCTTAAATGCCGTTTACTCTTTCTTTGAGTTGTCGTATCCCTTGGGCACATCCCCTTTAGCCATCACTACGATTGTAATTCTTATTGCCCTTACCATCTGGAGCTACTATCGGGATAGGGGCTTTTCAGAGCCGGGTTACCTGGAGGTGAGCGATATCCTCTCGCCCCCGGCGTTGTTTCTATTTCTGCTTCCTATGTTGAGCGTCGTCGGGGCTTATTTGGTTAATTACCACCATTCTAATGTTATTCTTATGATATTAATTGCCCTTGTTGCCCTGATTGTAGTTCTTATCGCCTTTGGTGTCTTCATTCCAAAACAGTTATACCCGCTGGCAGTATTCATGATTGCCATTTCTCTCTTTTATCACTGCTCGTTAATCTCTCCCTATCTTACGGGGGCAGACGTTAAAGTTGAATACTACGTCTATGGGTTGACGAATCTGAATCTATTTTGGGATTCAGCACTTCCCTATCACAGCAATAGCGTTTTGAGCATTACCATGCTGCCGGTGATGTATTCCTCTCTATCTGGCATTGAAGGGACGTGGGTATTTAAAGCAATCTACCCCTTCTTCTTTGCTCTGGCGCCGCTCGGTTTATACCATGTGTATCAGAAGCAGAGCGATAAGACAATCGCCTTCCTGGGCTTTTTTTACCTCGTGTCTATTAGCGGAATCTATACTCAGATGTTGTCGATAGCCAAACAGGAGGTTGCGGTACTATTCCTCGTCTTAATGGTGATGATGATTGTCGCCCGAGAATTCGACAGGTTTGGAAATCGCCTGCTGTTTATTCTCTTTAGCTTTGGCCTCGTTGTCTCTCATTATGGGATATCGTATCTATTTATAGTCTTCCTGATAATTACCTTTGTGGCTACCTCCTGCATTCCGCAATTAAAGAGTCCGCAATTAAAGGGTAGCGGCGCGTCCCTTACCTGGGGTTCTATGGCATTGTTTATTGTTCTGGCTCTGACCTGGTATATGTATGCTGTAAGCTCATATACCTTTGATGCCCTGGTAAGTGCCGGTAGTCATATCTACAATAACATTGCCGGGCTTTTTAGACCCGCGGAGTACCAGATAATGGCGGTTGTTCCTACGGAGGCAGCCCTCCCATTACGCCAGGTAGCCAGGGTCATCTACGCTATGATGCCGGTCTTCATCACCGTTGGCATTATCAAGCTGCTGATAAAGCGCCGCCATATGCAGTTCGGCGAGGAATATATCGTGTTTTCACTGATAGGCTTTGCCATATTGGCTGTCAGTTTCCTTACTCCATGGCTCACGGGAATGAATTTTGGCAGGTGGTATTTCTTCATGATTCTCTTCCTCGCCCCATTTGCCATTATCGGTGGCATCACCGTTCTCAAAGGGTTGGCGAAGCTATTTAGGCTTAGTTCTCCTTATGCTACTAATGTCGTCAGGGTCATCGGCTCGGTTATTCTGGTGTTATTCTTCCTGTTTAGTAATGGCTTTATCTATGAGCTCGCTAATGAGGATCCAAACTCGATTTCTTTAAGTCAGGAGAATATTGTGAAATACGGAAGTGAAGCTCGCTTGGGTTCCTTTTATGCGACGATAGTCCCCGAGCAGGAAGTTTATTCCGCCAGATGGCTGTCTCAGCATCAGGATAGCCAGTTAAAAACATATGCCGATATAATTCGGAGGGGCTGGGTGCTTCCTGCCTATGGGCTAATGCGTGAGGAAGATTCTTTTAGATATGCACTATCGGACGAATATAATCCCGGGGAGGATTACGTCTATCTGGGATATCTTAATGTCCGTTATGGCTTAGCACCAACGGTCTTGTCGGCGGGAGAGATGTGGGATGTCGGTGAAATCTATCCACTGCTAAGTAGCAAAAATAAAATATACTCGAACGGGGGCAGTGAAATCTTTAGATGAGTCTGGCCAAAGATGCGCTGCCAGACTGGAGCGACACTTAAGTAAGTGCGCTGTGAGACTCTGGAGATGCCGAGCCTCCAGCGTCAAAAAAGGTGAGAGGTGAAGAAGTTAAAATATGATTTACGCCGGGCTTACCAAACCTTGAGGGGCAAAAAGACTGACCTGTCAGGCATAGTCCTTCACGCCGGAGACAAAGGTACTTGGGATAGTCGCTGGATACTTGACCCCTGTGTTCTTAGACTGGGGGATAAGTATTATATGTGGTTTACCGGATATGATGGTAGACATCTTAGAATTGGATTAGCCACAAGCAATAATGGTAGAGATTGGGTTAAGCATCCCAGTAACCCGTTATTAGACCGGGGAATGCCTGGGGCTTGGGACAGTAGCCATGTTTATAACCCCTGTGTGGTTATGGTTGGGGATAGGCTATATATGTGGTATGCCGGAGCCAATGTTGAGAAAGGGGGGTGGCAGGTACAAATTGGTGTGGCAATTAGCCGAGATGGTGAAAGCTGGGTAAAGTTTTCGGCTAACCCAGTGCTATCCCCTGAGGAGATTTGGGAGTCACATAGCGTCTTTGGTCCTTGCGTGCTCAAGATTGGTGGCAAATACTACATGTGGTATGCCGGGGGAGAAATACCTCGGGGCATTGGTTTGGCTACCTCTGGTGATGGTCAAACTTGGGTTAAATATGCCTCTGGTCTAGTCCTGGAAGGTGTACCTGGAACTTGGGAAGATGTTGGCATGGATAGACCTTGTGTCATCACCGATGGCGATATGTATTACATGTATTACTCCGGGATTCAAGGGCCTTATACCCGGATTGGATTAGCCGTCTCCCGAGATGGACGAAGTTGGAGTAAGTCATCGGCTAATCCAGTTCTCGATCTGGGTGAAGGCTCGTGGGACGATACCTTTGCTGCTGACTGTTGGGTGATGAAAATGGACAGTGAATATTATATGTGGTATCGGGGGCACGACGGCAAGTATAGCCACCTTGGTCTAGCCACCTCACCTGACGGAGTCAACTGGAGGAAAATGAAATCATGAAAGGCTGGTTCAGTCGTTGCCTGCCAACAGCAGTGTCTCTCTCTTTTGATGAATACCAGCGCTATAAGTTCGTCTCGGAGCTTATCGCCAAGCTTGGGGGCCGGACTATCCTGGATGTGGGGGGAGGTGCTGGTGTCGTAAGGCGTTTCCTGAAAGATAGAGAGATATTAGTCCTTGACATAAATCAGGGTGACGTTATTGGTGATGGTGCAGCGCTGCCATTCCGGGAGGGCTCCTTTGACGGCGTTATCAGTGTTGATGCCCTGCAGTATGTCCCCCCCAAAAAGCGGGAAGAGTTTTTATCCGAACTCATCAGGGTGGCCAGGAGGTATGTCATTATCACATCTCCATTTGCCGAGCCGACTATGTTAAAGGCGGAGAAGGAGTGCAATCAATTTTATCGTAAGCTTTATGGAGAGGACTACTACTGGCTTAAGGATGGCGTCAATGAGGGATTGCCTGAATTTACCCAGGTGGAAGAGATTGTTGGAAAACACCAGGTGGAGATTTATGATAATGGCTCGTTGCGTTTATGGGTAGTGATGTTGAAACTACACTTCCTGATAAAGCGCTCAGTATTACTATATCCTCTTAGCTTTGTTCTTAATGGCATCTATAGCGGGATAGTATATAAGCTGATGAAGTATCAGACACCAAGTGTGCGCCAGGTTGTTCTAGCCAGACTTGGGGGAGGATAGCATTATGGATATAAAAGAATTTTTAGAGGGTAAAAGCATCTTAGTTACCGGCGGCACCGGCAGTTTTGGTCGCCAAATTGTTTCGAAGCTGGTGAAATTCCAGCCGAGCAGGGTTGTGGTCTTCAGCCGAGATGAGAAGAAACAACAGGACATGGTTGACGAGTTTGAGGAGTATAGCCGTTTCCTAGAATTCGTTGTCGGCGATGTTCGGGATTATGCCCGGCTTTATGAGGCAATGAAGAGTATTGACCTGGTGTATCATGCTGCCGCATTGAAGCAGGTCCCAAACTGCGAATCCCATCCCTTTGAGGCAGTGAGGACCAATGTTCTTGGTGCTGAGAATGTGAGAAGGGCGGCAATAGAGAATGAGGTGGCGGCTGTGATCACTATAAGTACGGATAAGGCAGTTAAACCGGTTAATGTAATGGGCATGACCAAGGCGCTCCAGGAAAGGATAATGCTTAATCCAATCAGCGAGAGGTGGGGGACGAAATTTATCTGTGTGCGTTACGGGAATGTGATTGGTAGCCGAGGGAGCGTAATTCCGTACTTTAAGCAGCGAATAGAGAAAGGCAAGTTTTTGCCCATCACGCATCCGAGGATGACAAGATTCGTCTTGACGCTGAAGGAGGCAGTCAGTTTGGTCTTTGAAGCTACAGTGGCGGGTGAGGGGGGGGAACTGTTCGTTAGGAAGATGCCAGCCTGCTATGTAATAGACCTGGCAAAGGCGGTTTCCAAGGCAGTGACGGGGAGAGATGACTACCCTATGAGAGAGGTTGGTATCAGACAGGGGGAAAAGATTGATGAAGTGTTGGTTTCAGAAGAGGAGATGCTTAGAGCAGTTGAAGGTAAAACATATATCGTTATCCGTCCTTATGGGGTGGTAGAAAAGGCGGCATTAACCAAAGACCTGAAGGAATATACTTCTAATAATGCCCGGATGCTTAATGAAGCTGAGCTCATTTCTCTACTGAAGAAAGATGGGTTGGTGTGATACATGGATGCCGGCGCTACTTGCTAGGGCAAGGGAAACCGTTTTAGACAATGGAGGTGTTGATGGCGACTCTAATCACCGGGGCTTCGGGGAAACTAGGCAGCGAGCTTAAAAAGGTTTATCCCCAGGCATTAACGCCAACCCGTCAGGAGATGGGCTTAACCGCTCCAAAAGCCATTTATGACTACTTATCAAACCATACACCGGATATGGTAATACACACCGGAGCCTTAACTGGAATTAGAGAGTGTGAGGAAAATAGAGAATTGGCTTGGAAAACCAACGTATTGGCAACTGAAGATTTAATAAAGGCTTGTTCCATGCTTAATGGTGAATGCTACTTCATTTATATTTCTACAGCTTGTGTTTTTTACGGGGACAGGGGTAATTACTCCGAAGATGACGTACCCTATCCCAAGAACTTCTACAGCCTGACTAAGCTGCTTGGTGAGTTTGCCATCAGCCATTACCCTCAGGCTAACCGGCTTGTTATCAGAACCAACTTCGTCGCCAGGGAGAAATGGCCCTATCCTAAGGCTTTTACCGACAGATGGGGAACGTACCTATTTGCCGATGATTTAGCCTTAGCTATCAAGAAAGTAGCTGACCAGAGATTAACAGGAGTGATTCACATCTGTGGCAAGGAAAAATTAAGCATGTATGACCTAGCCAGGATAACTACTCCAGACATAAAACCGATGACACTGGTCGAATATGCTGGCCCGCCGCTGACTCAGGACATGAGCTTGATTACTAAAAGAATTCAGCCTTTTGAATTAAGGCGGGGGATATAGCCAGGATGAGCTACCCCAAGGTATTCATTACAGTCCTGAACTGGAACGGGAAGGAGGTAGTAAAAGAATGCCTCGAATCAATAAAGGGGGTGGATTATCCCAATTATGAGGTGGTGGTGGTGGATAATGGCTCGACGGATGGCTCTCAGAAGGAGATAGAGGAGAATAACCCTTATGTCCACCTGGTTAAAAGCAGGGAAAATGTTGGCGTCGCTGAAGGGCAGAATATTGGTCTCAGGTATGCGTTAGAAAATGGCATGGATTATGTTTTTGTTTTAAATAATGATACCACCTTGGATAAAAACATCTTGAGTGAGTTGCTCAAAATTGCCGAGGGTGACTCAAAGATTGGTGTAGTTGTGCCCAGGACCTACTCCGCTGAAGAGCCAGATAAGGTTCAATCAGCCGGCGGCAGGATAGACTGGAACCGGGGCAAATGCTATCACCTCCAGGCTGCTGAGGCCGGCAGTAACGGAATGGAAATTGACTATCTTGGCTCAGCGTTGATAAAGAGGCAGGTCATAAAGGAAATCGGCCTCTATGATCCCAGATACTTCGCCTACTGGGAAGATACAGACTTTTGCACTCGGGTAAAAAGGGCTGGCTTTCGGGTGGTCTGTGCCCTAAAGGCAAGGTTGTGGCATAAAGGTACCTATTCTGTTGGGAGAATAGCCGGTTTCTATGAATACTATTTCACCAGGAATCGTTTTTGGTTTATGAAGAGGTATGCCACACGGAGGCAGTTTGTTTCTTTCATCTGCTGGTTTTTCTTTTTTGAGTTATGGCTTAGAAGTGGCATACTGCTAATACTTCGTCGAAAGCCTAAAGCCTGCTTATCCCTGTATCAAGGGGTGAAGGATGGAATCTGGGGGAAGCTTGATGAATCCTCATAATTGCGGTGTCTAGTTGAAGGAGGGAGTGATTAATGAGGCAGGAATACCATAGGAGATGGAGACAGGAACTGCTCCAGCTTATTGATCCCGAAACCGGCAGACTTGCTGAGAACTTTAGCTTTTATCGACCTTGCCCCCTGTGTGGCCAAGATAAGGCTAATCTGCTATTTATTAAAGATGGTTTTAGCTTTGTGAAATGCAAATATTGCTATTTTGTTTACGTCAATCCAATAGTTGATGATAAAAAAGTCGGCAATGTTCACAAGGATTATGCTTGTAATTACTATGAACAACAATATCAGCCAAGCACCCAGCTCATTGAAGAATACAATAACATTCTGAAAGAGATAATCAAATATAAAGCAAATGGGCATTTATTAGACGTTGGCTGTGGGACAGGAGAATTCCTATACCATGCTAAGCAGTTGCATTTTCAGGTTACAGGTATTGAAATCAATGAAATTGCTGCTGACAAAGCTAGAGGTTTTTTTGGCTTCAAAGTTTTAGCTGAGAAATTTGAAGATATAGATTTCCCCAGCGAGTGTTTTAATATTGTTACTTTCCTGCAGGTTTTAGAACACTTATACAATCCTCTGGCTGCTTTAAGGGAAGCCCACAGAATCATAAAACCATCAGGGGTAGTCGCCATCGGAGTGCCTAATATTGATAGTTTCATAATTAAAGTGTTGCAACAAAGACATAGGCATTTTGCTGGAAAGGAACATATTAATTACTTTACCCCTCATACGTTATCGGCTATGGTCAAAAGAGCCGGCTTCAGAAAAATACTAAAGCTTCGAACTCATGGAGAGGAATGCATACCTTCTACTATTGTAGCCCTAATGTTAAACCCGGCAAAATATGATTTCTTCGCGCCAACATATTTCGCTAGAGGAGGACATACTGGAACAGCAGGGAAACTTATAGATAAACAGGTCAAGAAGACAGCGATCTATCGTTTAGTGGTTAAAGCGATTACAAAAGCAGATTATCTACCCAGATGCGCAACTAATTTGTTAAAGCAAGGGGCTTACATAGAACTATATGCTATGAAATAGCTAGTAACGCCACTAAATTTAAAGGGAGTTAGTATGGCTGACAGAGAATTATTGTGTCCCTGTGGCTCAACAGATTATTCCCCCTTATTTAAGGGGACATGGTCTATTGCCAGGGTTAAGCACCCCCTGGATTTTAAGGTATTAAAATGTAATAAGTGTGGTCTAGCGCGCACCTACCCTGTTCCTTACGAAGGCAATATTACCACCTACGAATCACCGGAGTGGGCCCTCGATGCCATCGAGACTGCAACCAGGCGTAACCGGTATATATTCCGGTCAATCTCCTCCGAGATGTTGAAGGAGGTTGAGAGGGAGAAAAAGGACGGCAGACTACTGGATGTTGGCTGCGGCGTTGGCAATCTACTCGACCTGGCGAGGAATAATGACTGGGATACTTACGGTGTTGAGCTTTCCGAAACCTATTGTGATTACACCAATAGCATCGGTTTGAAGGTGGTAAATTCCACCCTGACCGATGCCGGTTTTGAAGAAGGCTTTTTTGATGCTATATCAATGATTCATGTCCTGGAACACATACCGGAGCCCCTTGAGCTTCTCAACGAAGCTAGGCGGGTTTTAAAGCAGGATGGTGTTCTGGTTGTTGATACGCCGGATATTGGAACCATTACCGCCAGGCTTCAGAAGGAGCACTATATCTCTCTTGACCCCGACTGCCACATCTGGCAATTTACTCCGGCAACTCTCAAGGAGCTGATAGCCAGGGCTGGGTTTAAGCCGATAAGAGTAGTGCGGCACAGCCGTGGCTGGCGATACTGGAAGACCCTGTCTATTCTTAACGACCCTGAGTTAGGGATATCACGGGTAAGAGGCAGTTTTCACATTCCTCTAAGGGTCTATGGCTTTTTTCACCGTCGCTCCCATGAGGTACTGGGAAAGATAGCCGTCGCTATTATCAAGGCAGCGTCCCGTCCCCTGTTCCGAAGCGGCATATGCGGTGATAGCGTTTGCCTCGTAGCTAAGAAGGATTGGTGATTTAGGTTGGAGGATAAGGTGAGTAATAAAGGGCGAGTCCTAGCTCTATGTGATTCTAGCGGGGTTTTCAATGCCCCCTCGGTTGACTTCGTCAACCGGGCATTCAACATGGATTTCTCACTGAGGGTCGTTCGGCCGATAAGGAAGCTTCTTGCCGATAATACTGTGACCGTGGTCAGTCTGGACGGGGTAACCTCTACCAAGCTTAGGCGGGCAAGGCTCGCCTTCAAATCCTTTGAGGAATTCGTCGCTCACGGAATGATGACGGAGGCAGGTGAGAGAGCGATGTCTTTGATAAGGCATAATCAGGCATTTAGAAGCCAGGAGGCTCTCTACTATGATGGTATCTTCTTGCCAGAGTTAGTGGAGCTCTATCCCTACGTTCAGCTTCGAAGGTTAATTTTTAATATCGAGCTGCTAAAACGTATTATTGAAGCCGAAAGCCCCGATATGATTATGGTGAGTGATAGTGAGAGCCCAGGGGGGAGGGCATCTCTGGCGGTAGCCAGGCAAGTGGGTATACCCTTCTCCAGTTTCTCTACCCCGCTTCTGCGTTTGAAGCATATCTTTGAAAAGAGGCTAAAGATTCATCTCGTCAGGCTGTACGAGGGTAAGGAATTTTCGGGGGCTACAAAACTCCGCCAGCGTGACTACCAGAAAATGGGGACGAATAGCAGGAATAAAATCCTGATGCTCTCTGACGAGCTTCGCCATGCTCCTCAGGTCATCCCCTGGGCGAAAGAACTGGTACGGGATGGCAAAAATGAATTACTAATCATAGACATGAATCCTTGGTCTCCAGAATATGGAGAGTTGAATAATTGCCTCAGGGTGTTCAGCCAATATGCGGATAAAAACCTGGAAAAGAAAGTCCGCCAAGAAGCCAAAAGGATGCTGACCAGCTGGCATAGATTGCAGTATGAATCGACACTGAGGCAGTCTCTGATTTACGAGAATGTATTTCTGTTTGATTTCTTTAAGGATACCATCTCTTATATTTTTAAATACTCTTTTGATAAGCTGATACGATACATTGAGGTGACAAAACTTGTGATACAGAGGGAGAACCCCGATGTTATCGTTGTCATGGACGAGAGAAGTCCCTTTGGTAGGGCAGTGGTGGCCGTCTGTGAATTAAGAGGGGTCCCGTCGCTAGTCCTCCAGCATGGTATCCATGACGACCAACCCCACTATGGTCTCACCTATGCTACCAAGATGTCCGTTTACGGGGATTTCACCAAGAAGGTCCTTGTCAAGAGGGGAGTCAGCCCGGAGAAGATAGTGCTAACCGGTGCTCCCCAGTGGGATGAGCTGGTTCTGGAGAAAGGCATAACCAGAGAAGAGTTTTGCCGCCAGATGGGGCTGGATGAGGGTAAGGGCTTAATCCTCCTGGCAACAGCCATAGCCTTTGACCGCGAGATAGGCAGGAAGGTGGTGGCCGGGGTAATAAATGCGGTGAGGGAATTCCCAAACATGCAACTGCTGATTAGAGCCCACCCCAGCAGTAGCGAACCCGTTAGCCTCTACAAGGACATTGCTGAGGAGATGGGGGCTGGTAATATTGTCGTCTTTAAGAAACCACATGACTACGACTCAATAAGAGCCTGCGATATATTTATAACCCAGTATTCAACAGTAGCCATAGATGCCATCATTGCCGGCAAACCGGTAATAACTATCAACCTTTCCGGTGACCCGGACCACATCCCCTATGCCGGGAGCGGCGCCGCTATTGGAGTGTATAGAACTGAAGACATAGCCCCGGCAATAAAGGATATCCTTACCAATCCCTCGGTTCGGCAAAGATTGGCACGGGGAAGAAAGAGGTTTCTCGCTGAGCATCTATACAAAACCGACGGCCAGGCATCACGCAGAGTCGCTGCTCTAATAGAGATGATGGCCGAAGAGAGGAAAGTAGCTTGATCGCTAGGAAAATAGCCTTCACTTACTTTGGTCAACTTCTTGTCAGCGGGATGGGTTTCGTCGCCCTCATCTTCATCGGCCACTTCATGGGACCTACGCCGCTTGGCATCGTCGCTTACGGTATGGCTTTCATCGGGATGTTCCGTTTCATCCCGGACCTCGGGTTTAACGCTGCCCATGTCAAGCGCCTCTCTGAAGGCAAGGACCCCGCCCGCTGTAACGGGACATTCCTGACAACCAAGGCCATCCTGACCGTCGTTATGGCTCTTGCCGTGCTGGGTGTCATCGCCACCACAAATATGCAAGGACCATGGGCGGAAAACCCGGAACAGCTAACCGTGGTTTATATTCTTCTCATTTTCTTCGTGCTCCAATCACTCGGAGAGGGTGCTCAGTATACCTTTCAGGCAGGAAGAGAAAGCGTCAAGGAGCAACTCCCCCAGATGCTCAGAGCGGCAGTTCGCCTGGCGGTAGTGATAGTCGTTGCTCTAGCAGGGATGGGCGTCGTTGCCCTGGCATCATCCTATGTTCTGGGGGGCCTGGCACTTGTCCTGGCCAGCTTGCTGCTCATTCGCAACTACCCTTTAGCCAAGCCAAACTGGGGGTATTTCAAGAGCTACTTCAGGTTTGCCCTGCCCGTTGCTTTCTACTCGGTGATAGTCTTCCTCAATATCAGCATAGACAAGCTTATGATTGGCAATTTTTATGGCGTAGATGAAGTGGCTTTCTACTTCAGTGGTGAGCAGTTTATTATGGTCATTATAACGCTGTCAGCTTCAGTCGGGATATTGCTGTTCCCCACCATATCGGCACTGCACGCCCGCAATGATATGGCTGGCATCCGCCGGGTTACCAACATGAGTGAGAGATATCTCTCCATAATAATTACACCGCTGGTAGTATTATGCGCCGTATTTGCCGCACCGCTTATCACCATTTTTCTGGGAGATAAGTTCCTGCCCGCCGTCCCCATATTCCGCCTTCTGCTTATTGTTACTTACCTCTCCAGCATTAATATATCCTATGGCCGGCAGATGGAGGGGACCAACCGGCCCGGGCTGGGGGTCAAAATAGCCTCCGTAAACATCATCCTTAATACAATCCTGAATCTGATATTCATTCCCGACCAGCTGTTTGGCATCAGGCTACTGGGTCTGGGAGCTATGGGAGCAGCGATGGCAACAGCGATATCATTCTTCCCCGCCTTTGTGCTAATGCGGTTTTACGCCTATAAGATAACCGGCACCCGCTCCAACTGGCGTGTCCTGCTCCACCTTTTTGCCGCTGGCGCGGTGGGGGGTGGTGCCTATTTTGCCAGCCTTACTATTGCCGTCATTCATTGGTACCATCTAATCGGCTTTGGCATCGCCTTTATGGCTGTCTATCTCGGCATCCTCTATCTGATGCGGGAATTCACCCGGGATGATTATAGATACCTGCTTGACCTGCTGAACCCCCGTAAGATGAAGGACTATGCCAAATCCGAGCTAACAAAACCAAAAAACGGTGATAACGACGATTAGTTATAAATAGAGGTTTATTGTGTACGAAAATAAACAACGGTCAGTTCTAGCCATAATCCCGGCCCGTGGTGGCTCTAAGGGGCTGCCTGGCAAGAATATAAGAAAACTGGCGGGCAAGCCGCTGATTGCCTACTCAATTGGACAGGCACTGGAATCAAGGTACATTGGCAGGGTGGTAGTTTCCACCGAGGATAGTGAGATTGCCAGAGTGGCGGCTAGATACCAGGCCGAGGTGATAAGAAGGCCTGATGAACTGGCACTGGATGACACCTCATCGGTTGATGCCTTGCAGCATACCCTCGATTATCTGAAAGAGGCAGAGGGCTATTCTCCTGACCTGGTGGTGCTCCTCCAGCCAACCTCACCTTTGAGAAAGGTGGAAGATATTGACGGAGCTATAGATAAGCTATTAGAAGTCGGCTGTGATTCGGTAGTCAGCGTCTGTGATGTAGAACATCCCGCCCACTGGATGTATACCCTAGAAGGGGAGAGGCTTAAACCAATAATCGAGGGCGGCAGGAAAGTGGGCCGACGACAGGATGCCTCCAAGGTCTATAGGTTAAACGGCGCGGTATATGTTACCCACAGGGATGTTGTAATGAGACAAGACAAGGTAATGGGCGACGACACCAGAGCCTACATTATGCCCCGGGAGAGGTCTGTTGATATAGACACTGAGTTTGACTTTAAGCTCGCCGAACTACTGATGCGAGAAAGGGACGGTAGATAGCCAATGAGGAAAGTCAGGATAGGCAACAAGTGGATAGGCGAAGGTGAACCTTGCTTCATCATTGCTGAAGCAGGGGTTAACCACAATGGCGATATTAACCTGGCTAAAAAGCTAATAGATGTGGCTGAGGAAGCCGGGGCTGATGCGGTGAAGTTCCAGACCTTCAACGCCGAGGCGGTGGTAACCAGAGAGGCAGAGAAGGCAGCGTATCAGAAGGTAGCTACCGGGGCGAATGGGTCCCAGCTTGAGATGATTAAAAAA
>Ga0209979_1002122_pt1 | contig 19666 bp, 16 predicted proteins | sample AnhtaG_FD_183114 | JGI IMG/M metagenome (GOLD analysis project Ga0209979, IMG submission 183114) | Deep subsurface microbial communities from Anholt, Denmark to uncover new lineages of life (NeLLi) - Anholt_01485 metaG (SPAdes) (version 2) | ecosystem: Environmental > Aquatic > Marine > Oceanic...
TATAACTCTCCGATTTAAAACGGAGTTCATCAGTAAGATTGCCCTCAATGTCAGAGTGAATGATTTTTCTCGCCATAAAATCATAAATAAATATTCCCTTTTTATCAAAAGCATCGCTAAAATATCCTCTCAATTCTCCTGGTCCTTCCCCCTTTCTAAAGAGATTACCTATAAATTTTCCATCTGAAGAAAACTTCAAAAGCTGGTCTTCGTCTGCGATAAAAATGTTGCCATCTGGAGCAACCTTTAAATCTCCTGGATATCTGAAATAAAAATCACCGCTCTCATCTGTAATTCTTAAAACTTCCTCAAGTTTGAGCATTCTTCCAGCTTTTTTACTTAATGGCTTTTCCGGATTTTTAATTATTGTCTGAGTAAGCATGAAAGATCTGAGAATAAAAAAAGATAAAAACAGTAATAAAATTTTTCTCATATTAAGCTCACTCGCTTTCCCTTAAAAATCCTTTATCCGCTCCTCTGTCTTTTTCAATCCAGGGAAGCCAGAGCTTTTAGGGTAACGAGCTTCCAGTCGGGTCAAAATTGTATAGGATTAGATTCCCTCTTTTATCTTCTCCCAATTTTTTACTTTATATCTCTTGATTCTTGTTTCGCCTGTTTCTTCAGAAGTGTAAATGTCATATAGATACCCTTTATGTATTGACTCTGGAGTAAGGGGTAGCTTTGTCTTATAGAGATAGTATCCATCTTTGCAAAAAATATCAAAATCAATTTCATTGCTTTTATCCAAGACTGATTTTACTTTTCTTACATATATTCTCCTTTTATCATCGGTGAGAATTGAATTGAAATAGGTCCTGTATTTGCGGAAATGGCACACTTCCTCTATGTCTTTTTTTGACACCTTCATGCCTGTCCGGAGGACTCCTTCTTCTGTTTTTTGAATGATGTATTCTTTTTCCTTCTTGGATAGGGATTGAGGTTGTTCTTCCTTTTGTATTTTAGACAAGATATTTCCTTTGTCATCGATCTTTATAATCTGGTATTCGGTTGAAAAGGCATAAATAAAGACCTTATCATCTAAAGGAGCAAACAAAAGACGTGGTCTATACTCATGATTAGAAGTTAATGTCCGTGTTGCCGTAGGAGTTATTATGATCCTGGGACCAAAATCAGAAAATTCTGCGATTTTCTTTTCGATTTTACCCCCAGAATTTATTTTAATGATTACTCGTTTGGTTATTCTATCTGCTGCACCTCCTTCGTAAAAGGTTGCATTGGCTATAATATTTCCTTCAAAATCTGCAGCAAATTTGCTGATAAAAGTATTCACAGGAAAGCTTCTTAAAAATTCCCCACGAGTATTGAACATTTTAATCTTCCTGTTGTCATACATATAGATATTGTTTTGAGTATCAATAAAAAAACTTAGCGGTGCTTCGAATTCTCCTGGGCCCTGTCCTTTTTTTCCTATTGTTTGGAGGTAATTTCCTTCTTTGTCGAATTTTTGAATCCTGTAATTTCCCCTATCTAAAACAAAGATATTTCCATCATCATCGACTTGAATTCCACGGACCCGAAAAAACATGTAATTTTCATCATCTTCTCTTCCAATACTTAAATCCTCTTCTAAATCAAACACAAGTTCGCCATATGTCGGCTCTTTCGGATTCTTCACGAGTTGCACACCATCCACTTCCTCTATTGTCCCTTTCCATTCAGACTTTTGTTTTTGACAGGAAATAAGCACTATAATGACTAAAAGAAATAGCAGAATTGTAACAACCTTAGTTTTATTTTTCATTTTTATCCCCTATCAAAGAGTTCCTCTCTTATTAAAAAAATAATTCTCTCAGCTGTTTTATTCTCTGGGATAATTAGCCTTACTGCCCATTTATTTGACCATGTATCTTGTAACTCGAGGAAAGGGATCCTCCACAGTGAAATAAAAACGGCCTTGGAAATCAACTGTACGTACATATCCTGTAACATCTAAGGAGGCAATTTGCCTATTTTTTTCAAAGATATCCATCTGATTCGGCACCTCTCCATGACTGTGGATGAATGAGTAAATCCTTTTCCGTCTCTTATTAAGAGCCTCTATGCTTGGGACCAAGAGAAACAGGCTAAATGGTATAATGAAATATTTTAAGATAATTAATTGCTTTTTAGTTCTCATTTCTAATATTTTATTTTGTATACCTCAATATACTGATCAAATGTATCCAGATTTACCGGCAAAACTCTGTATATTTTCCCATCATTATAAAGACAATATCTCGAAATAAATTTAGATTTAAAAGAGTACAACCATTCTCCTTTTTTATTAAAAATATCAATGGTATTTTCATAATCAGGATTCATATTATCTTCATATGTTTCTCCTGAAATCACCCATATATTTTTTTTATAATCTTGAAACATTTTTCTGACAATCGGCGGCGACTGAGGAAATTCCATATCTCCTTTTTTAATTTGTTGCTCATAAAGCGAATAAAATCTATCCGTTGCTTCTTTTGAATATTCTTTTTTATTGTATTTCCTTCTGAATATTAATTTCGATTTACCTTCTTTATTGTATTTTATTATAGAATATTTACTAAAATTATCTTCAGGGAAATAAAATTCACCGTTATTTGAAATTAACAGCCAGTTCCAAATAAGATCATAATCCAGCCCTCTGAATCCGGGAGGATATTCGTATTTAAATATTTCCTTGCTCTGGGAAAAATTATCATCTTCAATTCTTAATAAGATGAATTCCAGTTTAGTAAATGTTCGATCAGTTTTTCCTCTAAGAAGATAGAAGCTATCACCGATAACTATATATTTTAACGGATTTTCAATATGGATAAGATGGTCGGAAATATATTCACCTTCAAGATTTACTATTTTATACTCAACAAATCCTTGAAATACATAAATTTTATCTTTTTTAATAATTAGTGTATTTGGTCTTATAAATTCTTTCGGGCCCTGTCCTTTTCTACCGAAAGTTTTCACAAATTCCCCATTTTCATTAAATACCGATATTGTGCTTTCAAACTCATCAAGAATATACATATTGTTGTTTTTATCAAAATCTATTACTTTTTCAAAATCATGGCTGGATTCTTTACCAAACATACTTATTTGTGTAACATCGATACTATACAATTTTTCTAATTCCACATATTTTTTATCTACAAATTTTGGTAAGGAATTGCTCACTTTTACAATATTTTCATTCTTCGGATTACATGAAACGAAGACAAGACTAATAAGTATAATACCTGCGATGAAATGTTTTACCTCTTTAAGCATAAAAAACTCCTAAATTATTCCCACTTCATTTTATAAACCACTAACTCCTTATAACCACTCTCCTTTTCCCTGAGGCAGTAGATTCGGTTGTTTTTGGCCACAGTACATAAGGGGACGGGAATTCCAGTAATCGAAAAAGGAGAGCTTCCATAATTTTCCAATTCTATTCTGCCGATGAATAAACCATCAGGATTAAAAATGTCGTATATAAAATCATTTGGGCCTTTTCCTCTTTCATAAGTCATCACATAAAGTCTACTCTTTTCATCCAGAAAGAAAAATTGAAACGGAGGATGGAATTTGGGAAAATATGCCTTTCCTTTCCATAACTCGAATGAAGCAAAACTCTTTCCCCAATTTAAAATATCTTCTTTCAATTGGTCATGCACTTTGACTTTATAATATTCTTTCCTTATTTTTCGCAGTAAATTCCCCTCGGTATCATAAATCAAAAATTCATACCCATTACCGTAATTACCGACATAGATTAGTCCATTTGAGATTCTCAAAACATTAAAATCAACATATATCTGTAAACCATTAATTTTTTTTGCGACGGTAAAGTTAGGTAAGATTCGTCCTGGATGCAGCATATTAATTTCTTCAAAATCCTCACTGCATAATATTATGGGAAATTTAACTCCTCCTTCTTCAGGAATAAAACTGCTCTTTACAGCAAGAAATTTTCCATTCCCAAGAAGAGTTGCTATCCGGTAATTCGAAGGAAGTGATATTTCCTTAATTAAATCTCCATTTTTTTCAAAAAGGTTTAGTTTATTTCTAGCATTATCTGAAATATGTATTTTTTCTAACTCATCAACTCTAAGATACCTCGGCGCTGCCAGTTCACCAGGACCCTGGCCTCTCCGTCCAAACGAGGATAAATAGTCCCCTTTTTCATCGAATTTAAGAATTAAATCCTCGGAACTCCTTGAAACGATAAAATATATATTACCTTCAGAATCTACATCAAAGCCTAAAACCTCTTTAACTCCTTTTTCTTTGAGGTCTTCCCTCTCAAAATCAATGATTAATTCTTCCTCAAGATTAGGATTACTTGGCTCTTCTTTTATTTTGTAGGGTTCCAAATGATTGACAATGACTTCCACTCCATCTTCTTTTATCTTTTCTACTTTTTCCTGCTCAGATCCGCATGAGAAGAATAATGCAAGAATTAATACTAGATAAATTATTTTTTTCTTACCCATTTGTTATCTTTGTACTCTTGAATTTCAAAATTGTATCTTTTGACAAACTTGTATCCGTCCTCTTCCTCAACAGCATAGGCTTTACCATTTTTAAAAAAGAATTGAAATTCATAGAACAATCCCTCAGCCGGCAATGAAGGAACTGTTGTTTTAAAATTAGCTACGTATTTTCCTTCTTCATCAAAAACGTCAAATAGCGTGTATTCGTTTTCACGGGTATCAACAACCACAGCAAGCCATCCGTTTTCCATCAATACAAAACCTAGATAAGCAGGCTTATATTTGCGGTATTTTATATTTTTAAGTGCTATTTCCATTATGTCATCAGGAAAGATGGGTGAGGATAAAGATTTACCCGCAACTTTTACAAAACTTTCTTTATCCTTTTGATCTATTTGAATCGGCTTGTAATCTCTTGTGATTTTTCTTATTAACTTTCCTTCAGGAGAACAAATATTTATATCGTATTTATCCGGATATCCAAAATAAATAAAATCATTATTGGCTAAGGTATAAATTATTTTAGGCCTAAATGCCATAATGCTTAATCCGTTAGCAAGAAATTGTGCTAAAGAGGATACATCTCTTCCAGCCGGGAGGGACATTTCTATCTCATCCTTATAAAATTCCACAAGGCTTTTGAACTTTTCATCGAACAGACAAAGAATACTGGTTGTTTTCTGGGTGCTGCCTTCTTGAGATGCCCCAGGTTTTTTGGCAACTAAAAAACCTTTTGAATTGATAAATACATCCTCATATCTTTCTGACATCCGTATTTGCCTTAAAAATTTTCCGTTCTTATCAAAGAAAGAAATTCTGCGGTTTCCTGGGTCAGTTATGTATAAATTGTTATCTTTATCAAATCTTGTTACGGATAAACTTTGAAATTCTCCTGGCCCCTGGCCTTCTCTGCCAAAACTTAGAAGAAATTTACCTTCAGAGTCGTATTTCAGGATTCTATGAGTATCAGAATCGGTCACATAAAAATTTCCCTCTTCATCAGCACTAAAAGAAATTTCTTCGCCAAACATATAATTTTCATCTCCTTCCACATCTCCAATAGACAATTCTTCCTTAAAAACAATCCGCATTTTTAATCCATTTTTGGGAATCGGCGCCTCCGGGTTGGAAAAAACAACAACATCATCAGATTTTTGAATTATATTCGTCTCTTCAGCAAGTGTCTCCTTTTGGAAAGGACTTATTGTCGAAAAAATCATGAAAAAAAAGATAACAACAGAATAGACTTTTTTATTCATTTTTTCCCCCATATTTAACACTTTATTATCCATCATCCAGGGATTTTGTGTCAATTAGCATAAAAATGATTCCAAGAAATTTCATATCGTAAATCTTAAATACTTATTGTGGGTTTGATGAATCAAACCCCTACAAAACGTTTTGCTTTGAATTAGCTAATATTTCCCGGCGTCAGAAGGCCAGAAAAAATTAGAAATGCGAAGATAAATCCGTAGATAAAATATTTGGGATATTTTTTAACATGGTATCAACCCTCCTGTGAAATTGACTTGTTCTTTTTCCAGGCCATTAACGCATAAGCGGCAATAATAATAAAACAGACAAAAGGCACAAAATATGCCAGGTGAATGCTGTTAAAGGCATCTGAAACCTTACCCTGAATGGCGGTAAGCACAGCGCCGCCTAGAATGGCCATGATCAGACCGGAGCCGCCAATTTTGGTATCTTCCCCAAGCCCTCTGACTGAAAGGCCAAAAATGGTGGGAAACATGAGTGACATGCACCCAGAGATAGCCACCAGTGCGTACACACCTACATATGAGCTGGCAAAAATGACAATAAGGGTAAAACCCATGGCCAGGACGGCTATCAAAAAGAGGAGCATGGCCGGGATCATAAACCGCATCAGCCAGGTGCTGATGAAACGACAGATGGTGAAAAGGATAAGCGCAGCCAGATAATAGGTGGCAGCACGCTCTTCATTGATCTGTAATTCCTGCATCACATAACGGATGGTAAAGGACCATACTCCTATTTGAGCCCCTACGTAAAAAAATTGGGCCACTACACCCCAGCGGTAGTGACGGATACCGATAAGGCGTCTGAAGGTGGACCAGAGTTTTAGTTTTTTGGATTCATCAGAGCCTTTGGGCATTTTTAACAGGGCAATAGCAATCCAGACCAGCAGAAGAAGAAATGCCACGGCCACATAAGGTCCCATCACTGCCTTTAGCTCAGTGGATTGGATTTCATTCAACTGGCTGGCGCTCATGGCAGCCCGTTCCTGAGCACTGGACTGGTTCAGCTGGGAAAGGATAAACCATTTACTGAGAAAAACCCCCATGATCGAACCAATGGGATTAAAGGATTGGGCTAGGTTCAGGCGTTGGGTACCTGTTTCTTCTGGTCCCATGGCAATGATATAGGGATTTGCTGAGGTTTCCAGGATTGATAAGCCTCCGGCCAGGATATAAAGAGCAATAAGAAAATGAAAATAATTCATGGTGAGACTGGCTGGATAAAAAAGGAGAGCGCCGCTAACAAATAATCCCAATCCCAGGAGCACACCGGCTTTGTAAGTGAATTTTTTAATAAATATTGCTGCTGGCAGAGCCAAGCAGAAATAAGATCCGTAAAAGGCGATCTGGATCCAGGAGGTCTGGAAATCCGACATACTCATAATCCTCTTGAAAGCGGCCAGCAGGGTATCGGTCATGTTGTTTGCCACCCCCCACCAGGCAAAACAACTGGTTAGCAAAATGAATGGCCAGAAAACCTTACCGGGAACGAGTTTCCTTTTTTTTTGCGGTATTATATATTTTTCCCTCATAACTAATATTTCCAGGTGACTTTATATCGTTTAATATACTGATATCCTTCCTCATCTTCTTCTACAGTATAAAGCTTGTTCTTTTTCCAAGCCCAAGGCCTAGCTCCAAGAGGAACTTTAGCGATATATTTTCCCTCTGAATCAAAGACGTCATAGTAATAACTGCCTTCTTCTGTTCTTTCAAAGGTCTGGACAAATATCCTGCCCTCATCATCAATGCTTAAATACCAAAAAGCCGGGTGATATTCGGGAAATTCAACCTTGATACCCGGGGGGATTCCTTGATCTCCAAATCTTTGTTTAATATCTTTCTCCTTGTCTTTTTCAGTTATTTTTATCGGATTATAGTCTTTGATGATTTTTCTTGTCATTTTTCCCGCTTCATCCACAATCTGAAGCCGGTAGTGCAGCCAATTCCCCCAGATGACTTTATCATCTTTTAATACAACATATAAAATAAAGGGAGGGTAAGGATATATAACATTCGGTTCATCGGTATAATCAAGTTTTTTAAATGTTAAAATCGGCTCAAAATTAGAATCGAATTTTTTTAATTCCACTATTCTTTTTTGTCCCATCCGGATTCTATATGAGCCTATAAAATTTCCACTTGAATCAGGTGTTGGACTAATCAAGCGGAAAAATTTTCCTTTGGAAACTTCCTTGACTAGTTCTCCCTTTAAAGAGAAAAAAGAGACCCGATTGTTGCTTATGTCACAAATCATGATTTCTTTTCCAGAGACCATCTCCATCACGCTCGGAAACAACATCTCTCCCGGTCCCTGTCCCTTTCTCCCGATGTTTCTGAGAAACTTTCCGTTTTTATCAAAAACCTTAATCTGACATGCCTTTCTATCCAGCACATAGATATTTTCCTCGTCATCGATGCCTATCGATGTTATGCTGATGAATAGAGACTCTTCATCCTTGTCCCTTTCGCCGATGGTTATCTCCTTTTCAAGATTAAAAACATCTTCATGGAAGATAGGCTCTTTCGGATTTTTAACAACCATAATTCCATTCTCTTCCTCTATTGTTCCTTTCCATTCGGTTTTTTGTTTTTTACAGAAGACAAGTATTATAAAAGAAAATAGAAGGAAGACAGCTAATACAAATTTAATTTTAATTTTCACTACCCCTTCCCTTTAAAGCTAAGCTATTTTCTATTTATTTATTTTATTTCTAATGTAGAGCGAATGACTCTAGGAAAAGGCTCTTCCTGAATAAAATAAAAGTTGTTTCTTTTGTCAATTGTATTAAGACTTGTGTCTTCTGGCAATTTATACGAGCCAAGGAACTGCCCCTTTTCATTAAAAAAATCCAGAAAAATATTCAATTCATATTCACCTTCGGCTCTTCTTTTTATCAGCATCAAAGTATTCAAAAGCATTTTTTTCTTGTAAAGAAAACAGGGACCCATGACGTTTAATGTTCTCATTGAAAATCCACTCTTAAATTTTTTTATCTCAGGAGGTTTTAATTTAAAATCTCTTTTGATCTTTCCTAAAAGTTTTCCTTCTAAATCGTATTCTCTGATTTCATATCTGTCAGGTAGGATCATGTATATTTTGTTATCAAAAAATCGAAAGCCTCCTCCGCCTATACTGCCTCCTCCCCAACTGGGTAATTTTGGGCCATATAGATATTCATCCGGAAATTCCAAAAGAAACTTCCCTTCGCTTGAGTAATATTCTGCAGCAATGCCCATCTGTCCTCTAATAACTCTGGTTATAAACAGTCTTCCGTCAGGTAAAAATTGAATGTTTCTACACCGCTGCTTTAGATTTATTGTTCGCTTGTATATTCCCTGGATATCAAAAATATGCATAAGAAAAGGAGAATCCAAAACCCATATCTCTTCAGAAGGACTCACTACAACATCAGCAGGATTTTGAAATTCTCCAGGACCTTTTCCTTTTCTTCCTGTTTTCCAGATAAAATTTCCTTTATTATCAAACTTTAAAAGCCTGTGATTCCTAATATCTAAGACATAAATATTCAATTCGGAATCGACTGCTATATCTAATTCACTAAAAAATACTAAAAATTCCTCTCCTTCTTCCTTCCCAAAGGAGAGATTCTCTTTAAACGTGATTTTTTCATTAATCTTATCTCCCCATAATCCTGAACCTTCACTCTCAACAACAGTAACCCCTGCTTCTTTATAAGTTTTTCCTTTCCATTTCTCTCTGGAGCAATTTGCAGAAATAATCAAAATCGAGATAAGAATAAAAAGTGTCAATTTCCTCATTTTATTTTTTTATTACCCATTTGTTATCTTTGTACTCTTGAATTTCAAAATTGTATCTTTTGACAAACTTGTATCCATCCTCATCCTCAACAGCATAAGCTTTGCCATTTTTAAAGAATAAAAGTGCTGAGAACATTCCCTCAACCAGATCTGGCGTTTTAAAATGGGCAATGTATTTTCCTTCCTGGTTAAAAATATCAAAAAGTGTGTATTCATCTTCAATTGCATCAACGATCACGGCCAACCATCCATTATCCATTAAAGTGAAACTTTGATAAGCAGGCTTATATTTGGGATATTTTATCTTTTGAAGAGCTTTATTCTTTATGTCTTCAGTAAAAGGCGGATTTGGGAGATTCTCACCGGCTAATTTAGCAAAACTTTCTTCATCCTTTTTGTTCACGGGTATTGGATCATACTTTCTGGTGATTGTTCTCACCGGCTTTCCTTCCTGGGAATAAACATTTATCTCGTATTTATCAGGATAACCCAGATAAATAGAATCATCATTTGCTAATTTAGTTATTACCTGCGGTCTAAATGCCAATAAACTATATACTTTACCAATATAATCTGCCATTGATGAAACATCCATTCCTGTTGGAAGGGGAAATTCGGTTTCATCTTTATAAAGTTCCACGACCAAATTGAATTTGTCATCAAAGAGTCCATAAATAATAGTTCGCTTTTGGGTATTGCCTTCTTCAGATGTATCGAACTTATTCGCAAGAATTAAACCTTTTGAATTGATAAAAGGATTAATATGTATTTCAGTCATACGTATTTGTTTTAAATATTTTCCATCTTTATCAAAAAAGGAAATCCTTCGGTTTCTTGCATCAGTTATGTATAAATTGTTGTTTTTATCAAATCGAGGAACGGATAAACTTTGAAATTCTCCTGGCCCCTGGCCTTCTCTACCAAAAGCGAGAAGATATTTACCTTCAGAATCGTATTTCAGGATTCTATGAGCATCATAATCGGCAACGTAAAAATTTCCGTCTTCATCAGTGTTAAAATTCACGGATTCGCCAAACATATAATTTTCATCTCCCTCAACATCACCTATAGAAAGCTCCTCTTTAAAGACAATCCGCATCTTTAACTCTGGGATTTTTTGATTGGAGACAACAACAATATCGTCAGATTTTTGAATTATATTCGTCTCTTCAGCAAGTGTCTCCTTTTGGAAAGAACTTATTGTCGAAAAAATTACTAAGAAAAAAACTAATAAAGAATAGACTTTTTTATTCATTTTTTCTCCGTGTTTATTATTTTATTATAAAAGATCGAACCACTAGCGATTTTGAATTAGTTGATAATTCCTCGGCTGCAATTTCTAAAGAATACCTGCCAGGCTCCATTTCAGGCAGCTCAAGCTCTATTAAAAGCATATCTGCCTCTTCCCTATTCTCTGCGGAAAGGATGGAAACAGATAAATCTGTCTTTTGTCCGGATGAATGCTGAATCAAATGGGCACTAAGCTCAATATCAGGTTCCTTGATATTTATAATTGAGCTCCTCACTACAGCTAATAATTTTGACACACTACGATCCAATTCCTCTAAAAGAGGTGAATGTTCGTTTGAAAGGAAAGGATATATATTGATCAAAGAGAGAGGTTCTTTCTCTGCTTTCTCTTTTTGAGGTTTTAAAGCTTTTAAATAATAGGCTTCTTTTTCAGGGATGAGAAATAGAGGTGGATAAAGCCTTATCCCGGAGTCAAGCTCCTCAAGAATTTCTGCCGAAGAAGAAGCCACAGCTCCTTTTCCTGTCTCAAGATTTCTTAAAACCACCCGGCATTCATACTGACCGGGCTGAAGGGAAAAAATTGAATAATAATAAACTTTCTTTTTTGGAATTGAAGAGAAATTGACTTCTCCTTGGTACGAATCAGCAATTTTGTTTTCAGAATCAAAAATAAGAGTTACCAGTTCTGTTTTTCCTCTAATAATTTCTTTAATCCTTTCTAAAGATATTTCAGAGAGCAAAACAAAGTTGGATTCATTTTTTTGGGAGCAGTGAAGAGATATTAGAGAAAATCGCGTTAGCTCTTGGAAATAAGGTGTATCACTCATTGCTAAATCAATAAGATGGAGTCGCTTTTCAAACTCAGAAAACTCTGAGAATGGCTTAGAATTGAAATAACCTGCCTGAGCATGGACTTGGTATCCCTTTCGCTCGACCTTAACTTTTACTTCATGATATTTGCCGTCCCATTTATCGTTTATGTAATAACCGAGGACATAATAATTGCTGGTACTATTCTGAATTTCTTTAGATATTTCTTCATGATGAACAACATCATTAAAATATTTTCCTCCTGAAATTTTTGATAACATTTTTAGGGAATCCATCCCTACTACAGGGTTCTTTTTTAATAGGTATCTACTTCCTTCTGTGTAAACCGCATGTACAGGGCTGCTGGATGAAGCTAATTCCCTACTCATATCTTCAAATTTACTGCGTATTCTTGGGTCGTCTCTTTCATAAAATAACTCTTTTTTGATTCCTGCTGAAAAAAGAATAATGTTTTTATATCCCGGAACATAACGGAGAGATTTTGCAAGCTCTTTTACTCCATCAATAAAATTATTGGCTTTATACTTTAGAAATTCTATTTCTGGGGCAACATTTCTAGTCATGCCTATTGTAGTTGAACTTTCTGATCCGAGACCTGCCTCCGCTTCTGCTCTCATCCGCTCTTGCATTAAAGTCATTCCGCCCCCTTCTTCGTCCACAACTCCGGGTACATCTTTTATACTTTTGATCGACTCTTTGACTTTTTTATGGTCAGAAGTGAGGTATTCATGAACAATTAAACCCTTTAATGGAGAATAAGAAAATATCCCAATCTCATCGCTCGGCTGAAGCTGGGTATCGATAAAGTGGAGGGCTGCTTTTTTTGATTCAGTAACTCCAAGGAGATCGTTGCTGGCTATATCAAGGAGAAGGATAAATTTCCGGTTCATTCTGGATGGGATTTTCTTGGAAGGAGCAAGTTCTGTCTCTTCTAGTTTTTCTTCAATCTTTTTTTCTGTCTTTTTCACCGGTAGAGCCAGATTATGCTTTTCAAAATCAGTGATTGCCTGGAGCTTACCGTTGTCATAGAGGATAAAGTCGGCTTTGGTTAAGTCTGTTATTGGATCTCCCTTCTTATCCGTCACGTAGACCTGGACTAATTTCAGGGTTACTGTCACTTCGTGCTGCAGTGCTTTTTGGTCTTTTTTTGCCTGGGAGGAATCTGATTTATTGGTAAAAGCTTTAGTCTGGAAAAAAAGTGATAGAATTAAGATTAAAAGAAAAATACTCTTTTTCATAACAGTTTCTCCTATCTCTAATACTTAACCTCGGTTTCAACAGTGAAAAATTTATAATCTTCATAAATTACGGTTTTTTTAGATTTGGTGATTCTTTTTCTTCTAAGACCGACGTTTACGTAAGCCTCATTTATAGAATACTTACTTGGAAATCTGATGCCATTTTTCTCATAGGCATATTCTGAGGTTAATTTAATACTAGGGCGATATTTAAGTTGCCGGGCAAATTCTTCTATTCTTTCATAGTTTTCTATAGATGTTTGATTCCATTCAATCTTCAAGATGCTGAAATCGCTTTTTCTTACCCAGATTTTCCCGAAAAGATGATTGAGTTTAATACCGGGTTTAGGAACAGCTTCTATAACTATTACCTCTTCTCCTTTATATTTTTCTTTTTTGAAAATTTTATAATCATGATGTTTCTGCCAGTACTCACTGAGGAGCCCGATTGGCCCGAGTATTATATTCTTATGGCGAAAAACTTTCGTTTTTAAAGGAGCATTTTTTTCATTTTTTTTCTGGCCGTTTTCTTCTAAAAGGACTCTGCTTTCTTTAATTATTTTATCTTTACGAACTAATTGATAATCATAGACCAGATTATTTTTCTCTATTCTTTTTATATAGCGATTCGATCTGTATAAGGATGGTCCAATAATAACCGAACCTGGGCCAAAAAAATAGATTTCTTCTTTAATTTTTTCTCTGCAGACAAAATAAAGGACTGAATTACTCAATTTCTCACAATACTCAGCACATTTTTTTAATATTGTTTCTAATTCTGCTTGATTGGTTGAATCAGAATTAGCTCTCTGACTATAAATTTGGGATGATAAGACAATGAAAATAAGACCAGAAATAAGTATTCTCTGCTTTTTCACTTGTTACTCCCTTTAGTTTTATTATAAATCTCAGAAATAACTATGTAAATAAGGAAAATTAGTTTATTAGCCCCTGATTCTCTTAGCTGTCATTTTTAATTTTGGGAATCCAGGGCTTTAGGGGATTTGGCTTCCAATCGGCTCTCCTCATGGCTCTTTGGCTTCCGGGTGTAGGTCAGATCTATTTAAATTCCAGTTTTAATTTTGTCCCAGTTTTTGATTTTATATCGCTTAATTTGTTCCCCTCCAGTCTCTTCACTCACAATTCGGGTATATATATAGCCATTCTTGATTACTTCTGGATAGTAATTTAAATTTGTCTTATATAAATACAGGCCCTCTTTGTTAAACACATCGTATTCGTGATTTATGTTTGATTCACGGGAGACTGGATTCTTGCGAATATAAATTCGACCTTTATTATCTGAAGTTATTGAGAAAAAGTAAGGCATGTAATCTGGGAACTTTATGGATATCTCGGGAACAAAATGTCCCTGCTTCCTTATATTCCCTTTAATCCGATTTTTAATTCTGTCTTTCTCATTCTTCGTTATCTCTTTGGCAGACTCATCTTTTCTTATTATAAAAAGCGTATTCCCACTTTTATCAACGGCAACTAATTCATATTTCTTCGAATGACCATAAATAAAAGTATGATTATCAATTTTGGAAATAAAAAGGTCGTCTTCGTACCCATGATCAAAAAAATAACCCCCCGTAAATCCAGTATTACCCTTCCTTGTACGTGAAATTATTATCCTATTCATATTATATGGAATTTCAATAAAAGTCTTTTCTACTTTTCCTGTATGAGTGACTTTCTTTATAAAGCGATATATGTCCATCCCTGGCAAAGAAAATTTCCCCCAAATACATCTGTCAGAATCCAAATAAAAATCATCCAGATACTCGGCAAGATGAATGTCTTTATCGATATATTTCCCCTCTTTCTCAAATATTACAATTGTCCTTGATCTATCTGTCACAAAGATATTACCAGTCTCGTCGTCTAACTGAAGGTGCGTAGGCACATTAAATTCGCCAGGGCCTTGCCCCTTTTTTCCGATTGTACGAAGATAATTCCCGTTCTTATCAAAAACCTGCAACCTATGATTTCTAGAGTCCAAAACATATATGTTTCCATCCTTGTCGACTTGGATATCTCCTACTCCATAAAAGAGGTAATTCTCATCGTCTTCATTTCCGATACTCAAATCTTCTTCTAATTCAAACTTAATCTCGCCATATAAAGGCTCTCTCGGATTTTTAATGACTTTGACTCCATCTTCAACTTCAACCTTGCCTTTCCATTTAGTTTTTTGTCCACCAAATGAAACAATCATAATAGAGACTGAAAGAAATAAAACGATTAAGACAATCTTTGTTTTGTTTTTCACTTTGTCCCCTTATTAAAATTTTAGCTCGCTCATCCGTCCTTTTCAATCCAGGGAAGCCAGGACTTTAAGTGCGTTTATTCTGCTTTGCAAAATAGATATCCCAATCCGAAGTAACAAAAATAAAATCTTTGCCGAAACAAAATATCTTGTCTATACGAGTATCTTTGAAATAAGGAATTGTTGTGAAATAGAGAAGAGTTCCTTCTGGTGAAAACACAAACAGTTTTTGTGTGCTTCCTTTTTTTTTCACTAGTGGGAGAACATACATGTTTCCCATTTCATCTTGACAGAAATTTGACCAGAGTTGAAAAACAGATGCCCTCGCCCTGGCTCTAGTTTTACTTTCTATTAAAGATTTTCTTAATTTCTCAACTTCATTTCCACAAAATTCATCATAGGCACTAGAAATAGCTTCAATATTTCCTTCCTTATTGACTTTGGTAAAAACACCTGTGAAATAGTTAAAATGCAGGATTGAGTTACCCTGCTCAGAAAAGGTTATAAAAGAAGAGTTGCCTATACTGGTCCCAGGTATAGTTATTGGGTCACTCCTTGTGAGCAGATTCCTTAGGAAAATACCATTTGAATCATAGATATCTATTAGATGTGAACTAAGATGATAGGCAATGAAGAAATTTTGGTTGTTATCTACCAGAATTAGTTCTGGATTTGAATAGTAAATCTCTTCTGGCAGTTTTAGCTCAATCCTCTTTTTATATTGTCCATCCAGAGAAAAAACTTCGAGCCTTTTAGCCATGGAATTTATGACGTATACTGTTCCGTCATCGGAGACAGTAAAATCTTTTGGATACTGTAAGTCGCCAGGTCCTTCGCCAGGCTTTCCGATAGTGTAAAGATGTTTTCCTCTTTTATCAAAGGCGAAAATGCTACTTGACCGATAATCTAAGATGAAGACTTTATCTTGATGAATGATTATCTTCGTAATAGATTTAAAGGCAACTTTGTTCAGATCAATGTCAAATTTATTAAATTTTAGAAACCGGACATGACTCTCTTTTTTGTCTTGAAGAATCCCCTCTTTTTGATTAACTTTGATTTCCTGAGAAAGCAGATAAAAATTTAAAATAAAAAGAAAGAAGCATAAGAATTTTTTCTGATATTTTGGCATTGATATATACACCTGCTAAATCATATTATGAATTCGCTCAGCTACCTTATCCAACCCAGGGAAGCCAGGGATTTAGGGAGTTTGGCTTCCTCTCACTATAAATTGTTTAGTATTAGATTCCTTCTTTTATCTGCTTCCAATTTTTAATCCTGAATCGTTTTACAAATTCTTCGCCAGTATCTTCATTCACTACCCGGGTATAGAAATAACCATCTTTAATCAAAACTGCAGGATATGGAAAAGTTGTATTGTATAAACAATAGCCATCTTTACTAAAAATATCGAATTCTTTAGGTCCTTGCCCAGTTCGTTTCCCTTGGTTTCTCTGAATATAAATCCGTTCTGCGGAATCTGTGTATATTGCATAGATAAAAGGGATAAAAGGTGGATACTTGACTTTTACTGCTTGGATCGGAAATCCATTTGCCATTGCCTCTCTTTCAATCCTGTGTTTCTCTTCTGATGGAATTTTTCTTTTAGGTTCATCCTTTTTTATCTTATAAAGCAGATTCCCTTCTTTATCAACAACATTCAATTCATATTCTTTTGAATATCCATAAATAAATGTTTGATCATCAATTTTAGTCATAAATGAATTATACTCGTGACCATGAGATATACTGAATCCTGCTCCCCTTGAAAGATAGTATGGATATTTTGCAATTTTCTTCTCGATCTTTCCTTCAGAGTTTAATTTCACGAATACAGAAGAATGGGATTGTATCCCAGAGGGTATTCTAGAGAGTATTCTACAAATTCCTAATATATTTCCGTCCTCATTCAACTCAAAGTCCGTTGGAAAATATTCTAATCGAATTGCTCTAAGATAATTCCCATGCTTATCAAAGATTTTAATACTCCTTAGACCATCTCTGACATAGATATTTCCTGTCTTTTTATCAAATAATATTCTTAAAGGTCCTACAAATTCACCAGGTCCTTCTCCCTCCCTTCCAATCGTCTGGAGATAATTTCCTTTGAAATCAAACTGTTGGATTCTATTATTGCCGAAGTCTACAACATAAATATTCCCATCTTTATCAACCTGAATATCAGCAATTTTATAGAACAAAAAATTCTCATCATCCTCTTTGCCTATGCTCAAATCTTCCTCTAATTCAAACTTAATCTCACCATACAGAGGATCTCTAGGATTCTTTATGACTTTAATCCCATTTTCTTCTTCTATCTTACCTTTCCATTTAACTTTTTGTCCGCCAAATGAAAAAGCCATAATAAAGGCTAAAAGGAATAAAGCTATTGAAACAACCTTGGTTTTATTTATCATTTTACCCCTTATTAAAATTTTAACTCGTTAAGCGTCCTTTTTCAATCTAGCAAAGCCAGGGCTTTAGGGTTTCTGGCTTCCAGTCAGATCACCCCACGGCTCTTTGGTAGACAGGTGTGAATCAGGTTAGATTCTCCAAGTGACTTTATAGCGTTTGATGTATTGGTAGCCGTCTTCATCTTCTTCTATGGTGTATATCTTACTTTTCTTCATTACAGCAAGCCTGAAGTTTAAAGGAATTTTAGCGATATACCTTCCGTCAGAGTCGAAAACATCAAAGCAATATTCTTCACCGCTCTCCGGTTTCTCCCAAGTTTGAACAAAAATCCGCCCCTCCTCATCTATTTTGAAATAAACGAATGCCGAATGATAACGCGGGAACTCCAATTTCCTTCCGGGGCGGATATCCTTCCGCATTTCTTCTTTTTCCGCCTCCGATACCGGAACAGGATTGTAATCTCTTATGATTTTCTTTATGATTTTTCCCTCGGGATTGAAAATATGTAATTCATAACTTTCTGGATACCCATACAAAAGACAATCGTCATTCATAAGTTGATAATAGAAAAATGGCATGAAGGGATTGAACGGCTTTGTTGGGTCTGGAGCGGGGGTCTTGGCGATTGTTGCGATAAGATTCAAATCATTATCATATTTCAATAGTACATAGCGGGAATTTGGCGGATCTATGACAGCGGTTGTGACATAGTAATTCTCATTATAGTCACAATACAACCTCAAGGGACGGATTTTTCCGAGATTCTTTGATCGCACAAATTTCCCTTCAAGAGAGAAATATTGGATTTTCCTATTCCTGCTATCATGTACCAACAGTTCATTATTTGCATTAATGTGAATGCTGCTGATTCTGCCAATCTCTCCGGGTCCCTCTCCTTCTTTGCCAAATACTTTTAGAAATTCTCCATTCTTGTCGAATACTTTGACATGCGTCTCTTTAACGTCAGCAACATAGATATTTTCATTTTTATCAATAACAAAATTCCTGATTTGTGAAAACATATAATTTTCATCGCCCTCAACTTCGCCGATTTTCAAGTCTTCTTCTATGGAGAAAATCTCATTTCCATATATAGGCATTTTCGGATTTTTGACGATTTTAATTCCATTCTTTACCTCTATTTTTCCTTTCCATTCAGCTTTCTGTTCGCCAAATGAAAGAAGCATAATAGAGGCTGAAAGAAATAAAACGATTGAAACAATCTTAGTTTTACTTTTCATTTTTTCCCCCTATCAAAGAAATCCTCTCCTATTAAAATGATAATTCTATCGGCGTTTTTTTTCAACTCCGGGAAGCCAGGACTTTAGGGGATTGCGTTTAAGTCGGCTCATTCAATCTTTCTATCATTACCTCCTTATTTAATTGACGGCTTCGACCAATCTCTTTTTATCCCCTGATTCACAAATTCTTCAAGTTCTCTTTTTAACTATGAAACGGACATATCTCTAAGTTCAGGCATATCCTCAGTATTCATCTCATTTTTCCTTCAAGATTTCCTTTATAGTAACCAGCTCCATTGTTATTATGAGTTGTTCTTTACTTGATAACCGAGCAAACCTAAACCCATTCCAATAAATAATACCATCAAGCTCAGCTCCCGCAAAACTAAGCTCATCCATCTTATCGGGTTTTCCTAAACAACCAGTTAAATGAAGAACCATATCCGAGGTTCTCTCAAAATCAAAGAAATGTGCTACTTCCCCATGAAGATTTCCTTTGAACTCCTTAAGCAGAACAATCGCTTGAACCTTTGCTTTCTCCTTTTTCTTACCAACAGCCCTAACCTTAAAACCAGGTTCAACATTCAACCACCAATATTTACCTTTCTTTTTTAAATCCGCATCAGTCTTTCCCAATATCTGCATCATTTCTTGTAAAGTATTTGTCACACTCACACCTCGAACTGTTATAGATTCTGAATTGATATGCTTTTTCAAACTAAAAATGTCAACTTCTGTAATCTCATACTTCTCTTCTGCAAATACGAATCCAAAGAACACTAAAAGTAATAAACCCAAAACTAATTTTTGTCGAGTAGACATCTTCACCTCCTTTTGGTTTAATGCCCCTCACAGAACCGTACTTGCGGATTTCCCGCATACGGCT